>Ga0136643_10006245_pt1 | contig 17026 bp, 13 predicted proteins | sample TergutLab28metaG_FD_96883 | JGI IMG/M metagenome (GOLD analysis project Ga0136643, IMG submission 96883) | Labiotermes labralis P1 segment gut microbial communities from Petit-Saut dam, French Guiana - Lab288 P1 (version 3) (version 3) | ecosystem: Host-associated > Arthropoda: Insects >... | reverse complement strand
CGGGGGTTATAGACATATTTACAGGGGGCGTGCCTTCCAGCACAACATAGACGCCTGTATCAACTCCCGCCATTTGCGGCTCTATTTGTTGCGGATGATACATGTCAATGACAACCCTGCCATCTTTTAGCCCCTGTGCAGTCATGTTCTCGCCTGCTAAGGTTTCTCCTGCCGCAATGCCGTATGGTGATTTTCTATCAATATCCGTTAAAATAGGCTTCATTTGTTGCTGGAAATTGTCAATATCAAGCCCAAGCCCTGCCGCTATCATCCCAATAGACTCCGCAAACCCTACATGCCCTGCCATTTCGCCTTTGGCATCTTTGGCTTCAAACTCTTGAAGCGACAAGCCTACACCTTGTTCCTCCATAACCGTTGGCCCAAAAGGCGAAAGGGAATTTACACGTTTACAAGTAACTTTTTGTACGTCTATCATGCAAGCCGACAATATCACGGCAAGCAAGTCCATAACAAGCCCTGGGTTTATCCCTGTTCCAAGCACAGATACCCCTGCTTCTTTCGCCAATCCATCAATTTTTGCCGCAAGCTCTGGCTCGTTCGCCCATGCCCAGCTCATCTCCTCGGCAATGGTAATAACATTTACGCCCTTTTTAATTAGAATTTCCAGCTTCGGAAAAGCCTTTGCCGTGAAAGAATCCGTTGCTAAAAGCACCAAATCAGCACCCTTTGGCGGCACAGCCTCGTCAATATTTTTTGTTACAATCACTTTTTTGTGGTTGCTGCAAGAAACGCCTAAAACTTCACCCATATCTTTGCCTGCATTGTACAGGTCGCAAACCCCCACAATTTCAACACCTTTGCGCCCTAATAAAGCACGAGCCATGCCCTGCCCCATTGCGCCAAAACCCCAAATTGCTATTTTAATATTCGTCATAATTTCCTCCTAAAAATGCTTGACAAGCCTAACAAGCGTATGTTATAATTTATATAGATTATAGCGTAAAATAAAAGGCAACCCAAAAAGCGGTTGACCATCATAATCTTTGGTAAGTAAAATAACCGCTCGATTCTCAGGCCTAGCGGTTATTTTCTTTTTTCAGAAAATACGTCGAATATGTAGACAACAAGAGTAATTGTTGCTAACGAAATCATAAAGGCTTCGTAAATCGACATGGCATCACCCCTTTCGGGGACGGCCAACCGCTTGCTTTTGGGTTGCGTTTAGGGCTTACACCCAAAAACATATTATCATAAAATGTTGTCTATTGTCAAGAATTATCTCCCAATAGTCGCCACCAAAACAGCTTTTATAGTATGCATACGGTTTTCTGCTTCGTCAAAAACAACGCTGTGACGACTGCGGAAAACTTCGTCCTCCACTTCACGAATATCGTAGCCAAGCTCCATTTGCTCTTTCGCCAACTTTGTTTCAAGATCATGGAAGGCAGGAAGGCAATGAAGAAATAAAATATCCGAGTTACCTGTCTTTTTAAGCATTTGAGTTGTTACTCTGTATGGAGTAAGCAGTTTTACACGCTCTGGGATTTGGTCTTCTTCACCCATACTTGCCCAAATATCCGTATAAATAACATCTGCGCCCACAAGGCAACTTTCATCCGAACTCACCTCGATTGTACCGCCCGTTTGTACCGCAACAGCACGTGCCGCCGCCAAAACCTCGGCATCCACTTCCATACTTGCTGGTCCATACGCCACATAATGCATACCCATTTTTGCACAGCCGTACATCCAAGCATAGCTCATATTATTACGAATATCGCCGCAAAACACCACTTTTACTTTGTTAAGAGGTTTTGCGCAATGCTCTTCAATGGTCATTAGGTCTGCCAAAATTTGGGTGGGGTGGTCTACATCTGTAAGCCCATTGTAAACAGGCACACCACTGTATTTTGCCAAGTCTTCTACCACGCTTTGTTTGTATCCACGGTATTCAATGCCGTCGTAATATCGCCCAAGCACCTTTGCAGTATCTTCCAAACTCTCTTTTTTGCCCATTTGGGAGCTGCCGCTATCAAGAAAAGTAATATTGCCCCCTTCATCATAAACAGCCACTTCAAAGGCACAACGGGTACGGGTCGATGTTTTTTCAAACAAAAGCACCACATTTTTACGTAGCAGACTATCACCAATAACGCCTGCACGCTTTTTTGCTTTTAAATCGTGGGATAAGTCAAGCAAATACCGTATTTCTGTTGGTGTAAAATCCATTAGGGTTAGGAAGCTGCGCCCTCTTAAATTAACTGCCATTTTTGTATCCTCCTGTTGTTTTATTAAGAACCAGCGGTCAATAATGGGTCGTGCGGATTTGCGTGCTGGTTTTTTGCCAATTTAGGAGGCGGGTTCCGCTCGACCCCGAAGGGTCATGCGTGGTTCTGCCGACGACAAGTGGCGAAAGACCAGTGCGTAAAGCCGTGCGGCAGCTTATTGACCGCTGGTTCTAAATTGGCTAATTCCAAACCCACCATTCGTTGGGCTCATAAACGCTTAAAAAATAGTGCGGGTAACAACCGCCACGCATACTTTCAAGCAAAAGCATACGGTGTTCATTACCGCTTTGGTCTGTAAAAATTACACCTGCGTGTGCTTGCAAATAGTGAGCAAATCCAACATTTAATACTATAGCTTCATTAACCAGCAGTTCGTCAAGCGAAAAAATGATATTTTGCAAGGAGTAGTATATCCTCGAGTCCCCTTCCAGCCAGTCGTGAGCAAGCGACATAAATGTGATATTACTCAAAGGTTCATCCGCCCAAAAAATCAACCCATTCCCTTCCCAGTCAGTTTCCCATTGAATATATGTTGCTTCATGTCTACGTGTAAAGCCATCCAAAAATCCTTCCCCAATCTCATGGGACTCACGAATGTTAAGCGGTGGCGTTTGGTTGCGAAACTCCTGCCCTTCGTAATGATACTCACCGCAAGCATCGCACCATTCGTAGCCTTCTCTCAGCACAAGGTTATTTTCGTCCTGCGGGTTTTGGGTTTGTTGTGTGTCTAATTCAGTTTCTGGCGGCTCTAAAATTGGCTCGTACGCTTCCTGCCCGCCACAAGCGGCAAGCAAGACGATTGCCAAAGCTAAAACTGCGGCTTTAATTTTTTTCATACTAATATCCCTCCTAATCCCGTATTAAAGGCATCGACATGCACCTTGGCCCCCCACGCCCACGGGAAAGCTCTGCAGAAGGCACTTCAAGCACTGTTATGCCCTTTTGGCGCAAAATTTCATTAGTAATTTCATTTCGATTATAACATACCACGACACCAGGCGCAACTGCAAGGGTGTTTGCTGCGTCGTTCCATTGCTCACGTGCCGCAGCAAGAGAGTCGTTTCCGCCGCAAGGTATAAGCTCCACATTGTCAAGCTCCAAATATTTAGCCAAAAACTTGTCCAAAGGCAAGTCGCTGTTTTCTACCACAAACCCGCCGCCTGTCTGTTTTTTAATGGCGTGATGCGGGCGAATATTAAGCATTGTTTGGGCGTAGAGTACAAATTTATCATAATCCACTTGTGTAAAAATTGTGTCAAGGTGCATACAAAAGCGTTCTTTTGGAATTTCAAACAACAAAATGGTGTCTATTGTCGCCTCTTCATCCGCAAAAATACTTTGCGCTAAAAATTCAATAGCCCCGGGGTAAGTTCGCTGAGAAACACCAATGGCAAGCACTTTATCGCTTAAATTTAAAATGTCACCGCCCTCAAGAGGAAATGCCCAGTGCTTTTTATAGTAAAACTTGGTCTTAAAAGCATAGTCGGGATGATGCCTAAAAATATATTTTGTGAAGATGGTTTCACGGTTGCGGGCGGCGTACCGCATATGGCTTATTGCTACGCCGTTTCCAATAGTTGCCATGGGGTCTCTCGCAAAATATAAATTTGGCATGGGATGGGTTATGAATTGTAGTTCAGACGGCTTTAATGCCCCCAATTTTTTACTTGCGCCAAAAATATCTGCCCCAACTTCTGCCAATGTAAGCCCGCACATTGCCTTTTTGATGATGCTTTCCTCGTCGAAGCTCAAAAAATATTCCACCAAAGCATCCTTATATTTACCTACAAAAACACCGCTGTCTGCCACAAGCTCGTCCACAAACAGCCGCTTTGCGTCATGTGATGATTTTATTGCCGCCGCCGCCAAATCTGCCGTGTACACAACCTCTACACCTTCTTTGCGCAATGTGTCCGCAAAGGCATCATGCTCCGCCTGCGCCACTGTCAAATGGGGTATTTCGTCAAATAACAAATCTTCCATAGTTTCGGGGATAATCCTAGATAACTCATCCCCAGGCCTATGCAACAAAACCTTACGCAACTTACCAATTTCGCTTTTTACTGCCAGTCTACCACTCAAAACCTATCTCCTCCTCATATGTAAGTTCATGTGCTTTAATCCAGCAAATTTCCGTACCTATCTGTCGGGGTTATTGTTGTTATTGCATCCCCTGTTATAACATCGGTTTCAATGCTTTGAAAATACCACGGGCCGTCTTCGCCATGCCACACAAATTCCTCTGTTTGCATCATAACTTGCACAAGCTCACCATACCGCCATTCATAAAAACCAAAATATCCCCCTCGCGACATGCGAGCCCATGTTTCTATCTGTTGCGTTTCAGAATTTGCCGAAAGCCCAGCTTGCCCTACCGCCATAAGTTGCTCATTTAACACAAACTGCGCTCGCTCTGCATCCCAAAGCCAAAAATACTCATCTGCAAGCAATCCGCCCACGCCATGCTGGTATCTTTTCAACCTCATATCTAAATAACCATTGAAATTTAAATCTTCAAATGTTATATCCGACGCTTCAATCGCCTGCCAATCGGTTTGGGTTAAGCCAAAAATCTCTTGGATAATATTTCCGTCTTCATCTTCAATAATAATGCTTACTTCTCTTGGACTTGGAATGTCAATCCAGTAACCCTCTAACACAAGTTCACCAATAATACGATGAAAAGTGAATTCGGGCATGTCTTCGTGTATCTGCATGTTTATGGTTGATATAAAAATATCAATTTCCTCTGCAAATTCTTCGGACTTTTCCTTATAAGTGCTGTATTCATTTGTATAAGAATTTACTTCTTCGTCGTATTGCCAATGCTCGTCAACTCCATTTGTACAAGCCGACATAAGCAATATACCGCAAAATAACATCAAAACTTTAATTACACTTTTTCTCACGTCATTCCTCCTCGCTCGTAACCGCCTTGCCTTTCCACTTGCCCCGCAAAAGACGAGGATAAAAAAACGCAGAACGTGCCACCCAGTCCATATACATTGCCATCCAAACACCTATAATACCCATACCAAAGACGATGCCAAGTATATAGCTAAACAACAGCCGCACAAGTATCATTGTGCTAATAGAAACCACCATGGGATAGACCACATCCCCTGTAGCTCGCAAGCAAGCTGGTAACGCAAAGGACGACGGCCACAAAAAGGGCGCAAGCACAATATAAGATACAAATACTACAGGCAAAAGCTCCATGGTTTCGGGCGACGGGTTAAACAACGCAAAAATTGGGTTGCGAAAAACGATAAGAATTGCACCTAAAACGGCAAAAAACGCACCGCCTACAACCAAAGAAAATAGCGATGTTCGCACAACGTCATCTGTTTGCCCACGTCCAATGCGCTGCCCAATGAGTATCATTGCCCCTGTGGAAAATGCCATCCCCGGAACATTCACAAAATTCATAATAGAAAAACCGATTGTATTAGTAGCAATAGCCGCCGTTGACATTGACACAATTATAACCGCAGTGAGAAGCCTGCCCGCTTGAAAAAGCCCGCTTTCAAAGCTGGTAGGCGCGCCAAAGCGCAAAATAGCCTTTTGCCGTTTAAAGTCAGGCTTAAAATATTTCCATTTATTAAGGCGTATTCCCCTAGCCTTTTTAGCAATATACCACGAGGCAGCAACAAGTCCAAATGTTTTTGCCACAACCAAAGCCCAAGCCGCACCATGTATGCCAAAACTCGGTATGCTAATAAACCAAAAATCAAATCCCTGTATAAGGACAAAGCCCAGCACCAAATTTATAGCATTCATTATGACTGAAATTAGCATGGGTGCAAATGTATCCCCAGAGCCCCGTATAAGCCCAAACATAGTCAAAGTTACCGCCACAACTGGGTAAGAAAAATTAATTATAGTCAAAAATATGCGGGCAGCCTCCATGACCTCTGGCTCTGCCTGCGAAAATAATGCCCCTAAAATCTGATTGCGGAATATTGCAATAATTGCAAACATCACAAGAGAAAGCACAACAGACAAAAGCACCGCCTGCCCGCCTGCCCTTTTTGCGCTACGCCTATCATCCCGTCCAATATATTGCGCCACAACAATAGTTCCACCCGTGGTAAGTGCCGCAAACAACGCCAATATTAAATGTGTAATGCTATCCACCATGCCCAAAGCTGACGTCGCCGCCTCGCTGACATAGGAAATAAGCATAGTCGAAACCATGCCCATAACCGACACCGACACATGCTCAATAGCCATGGGAAGCGATATTCGCATCAATTCCCGTGTTCTTGTTAAAACTTCCGCCCTGCCCATAAAATTTACGACCTCTATTTAATGCTAACTTGCAATCTATTTTATCACAGCAAACGAATAATTTCAAGTACCGCACATAAAATTAACAAGCACCTTTTTCGGAGGCAACCTATGATACGCATTTACGAACTGCGCCAAAAAGAAATAATTAATATAAAAGACGGCACCCGCTTCGGCTTCGTCGCCGACCTAGAAATAGACCAAAAAAACGGCAAAATCTCAAAACTAATAGTCCCAGGCCCCGCCCGGGTTTTTGGCGTTTTTGGCAGAGATACGGAATACTCAATTCCTTGGGACGATATAAAACAAATTGGTGATGATATTATTTTGGTTGATGTTGACCCAAAAGATTGTACGGAGGAGCTTTAAGCCAAAAAACAGCTTGAAAGTTATCCGCAAGCTGTTTTCGCTAAAAGTATCAATCTAACTCTATTTTGTCAAACTCAATTTCAATGGCTTCCCTACTTAAATTCTTATTTTTATCCTCCAATATGATAGTAATGGCATTAATGAAGCCCTTATAATCAGGATTTAGCTCGCACAACTTGTTGATCGTTTCCCAATCCAGCTGTGATTTATATGTAGCGTTAAAGACTATCTCGGATTCTTGCGGGTCATCTACATCAATTCTAATAATGCCTATGCCGTATAATGCTGACAGTCTTTTTAGTTCTTCTTTAAAATCACGGCTATCATCAACTATTTCAGCTACCAAATACGATTCATTTGCCCAATATGAGTTTGAAACGGCCTGAAAAAAATGCTGCCTTAAATTGGTGAAGTCCAAGTTTAGCTTAATTTCAAAAGAAAATATCTTTAAGGACGTATCGCCCACTAGACCATTTAGCACCAATACCTTGTCTTCCCAGTCATATCTGGGCGTGTAAACACCCACCATGTCGGGATGCAGCCACTCATTCTCTCCTTTCGAACCTTTTTTAGACTTTCCATGGCTAATGGTTTTTGTGTATGCGGAAAACTGAGAAAAGGCAAAAGAAGCCAATGGACCATGAAGCTCTTTCTCTTTTCTAGTGGTCTTGTTTTTGTCGATGATTGCGGTGATTGCGTTATTGCTTTGCGAGTCGTTGTAGCTTAATGCGTTCAACCCAAATTTGATAGGGCGACCCGCTATTTTCTTAAAATCACTCTTATCGCCTTTGCTTTGCAAGTCAGTGTAAATATGCGCGCCAATAGTGTACCACGGGGTCTTTCCCTGAAATTTAGTCGTATCAATTTTGGTTTTTTTAGAATAATCCCATATTTCCATGGCCGTCATTGGTACTTTAGTTTCATTTAATATAGCAATCGCTAACTTTTTGTATGTCATATTGCTAATAGGTATCACTCCTTTTGTTCTGAAAATGGAGGCGAGGGGAGTCGAACCCCTGTCCGAAGACCTGCTCGCAAAGACTTCTTCCATCATAGTCGGTTTTTAAATTTTCCTAGGTGTACAAAGCCGACAAAACTTGCCTAGGTAGCCTTTAGGGTTTTCTTGCACGACCAAGGCGATTCGTACAAGAGTTTCCCATCATATCGATGCCAGATTCCTAGCGGATGGGAGGCTAGGGCTGACAACGGCTTTAATTAAGCCGCAAAAGCTAATTTGTTATTGTCGTTTGTTTTTAGGTTTGCCTTGATAACGGGGTTGGCACCCCGGATGGCTATCTCTACGTTTAAAATCCCCGTCGAAACCAGTACGCCCCCGCAAACACGCTTTTACGTACAGTTACGGATTGCTAATTGAAGATGACGAATTTTATCTATTATACCACAAATCCCCCATTTTGTCAAGTGGGGGATTTTGGCGTATTTTGTTACGGTAGTTGCAATATATTTCCTGTGATATGTGAGTAGGCGGCAACAAGCCCATCGTTGGTATTTACATCAAGATTAACATGAGGCACGATCACAAATTCTTCCAGCGAAAGCCCTCTTTCATCTGTAAAATAAAGGGGATTGTGACGCAAAAGCAGACCGCTGTTTGGTAGGCTGGTGAACGAAACAGGCCAGCCCATGCTCTCGGGGTTTTCGGCATAAAGAATTGTAAATCCAGCCATTTGCGCTAATTGCAAATATATTTGGTTTGGACCGGAGAAGTTACAGCTATCGGTTAAAAGCCAAATTTTTCCGTTAAAAGCTGGTTCATTTAACGAAGGGGTTGCAAGCATAGGAATTTCAAAGCCGTGAGTTAAATGTTCAAAATCCCTCCAATCAACCCAAGGTAGTTCTGCAGCAAGAGACGATGCCGACACCAAGTCGCCAAGTCCATGATAGTTTCTAAATACCGAACTCACACCCATTGCAAAGTCACCAGTAGTATGAAAGGCAAAAAAGTTTGTTTCTAAAATATATCTTAAATTAGGTTCAAGCAACATGGGCAAAAAATACTCGCCGAAGCCTTCACTGTGTCCACGAATGTCAATTATAAGGTGGTCTGCATCAAGGTTTCTAAAAAAACTATTTAGCAAAAGCCGCTCTGTTGAAACATTGTAATGCCAAAACGGCATGTTTGTTAATGGTGCATAGCCTTTTTGCAAAAAAGAGTCTATTTCTATATGCGCTACATTTTGCGACAACATTTGTGTGAAAAAATTTGATTCATTTGTTGGGATATAGATGTTGGGGTTGGCGAAGCGAGAGTCTACATAGCCCATATAATACGGCTCTGTAAGCCAAGGAGTTACGCTGCCTACCGAAGCTGCCAGCCGCATTTGACCTAAACCATTTAGTCTGCTTGAAAAATTATCATTGATAAAGTTCAATAGAAAATTGGGAGAAATGTCGTACCGAACATGGTCTGCAAGATATGAAAACGCCTCTATCGCAAGCTCTGTAATATCTGTACCTTGCCGTAAAGAAAGCTCAAAAAATGGGAAGTTTTCTTCTAGAAGCCACATCATATACGCAAAATCGTGATTTCTAGAAGCCTCACGCCAATATGCCATCAGATTTCCTTCTATTTCCCGTATCTCTTGAAGCTCTTCATGCGTCAAGCGCATAGAGGCTGGTGTTGTCATTGGGTCGTATACCCCTATAATGCCTGTGTATATTGGCATTATAATTATAAATGCCAGCAATAACATCGCTAATGTCCAATATAGCCTTTTAAACAGCTTTTTTCTACCTTCCATAAAAAGTGAAATGCTAGTTTTTATTTTAAGCCAAAATAACTTCATAAAATCTCCTCCATTAAGGAAAAGCGGGCGAAGCAAAATTTCCGCTTCGCCCACATTGTTATTTAAATCTTTGCAATCTACATTATTAGCTAGCCCAAACAAACATTATAAGCCACCAAATAAGCAGCATTGCGCCTGCAAAGAGCAAGATGAAAGGGACAAAGACTTTTAATGCTGCCAAAATTATCGCCGTCATATCACCTTTTTCCAATTCAAGCGGCTCTTCTTTTTTTGCTCTTTCTAAAATTTCGTTAGCTTCTTGTCTTGTCATGCGTTTTTTTTGGTCTTTTCGCAAAAACATCTTTTCACCCCTTTTTTTCGACACTAAATTTAGTCGTTGTTATATTTGTGACAAGCTACAAAGTGACCAGGTACGTGCTCTCTCCATTCCGGCACAACTTGCAAGCAAATGTCCATACAATCACGGCAACGAGTGTTGAATTTACAGCCTTTCGGCGGGTTTACAGGACTTGGTATATCGCCTTCCAATATTATCATTTCTTTATCTTTTACAAGGTCTGTTGTGGGTATAGCAGAAAGCAAAGCCTCTGTATACGGATGAAGCGGGTTTTGGAAGAGTTCTTGTGAGCTGCACAGCTCTACAATTACACCCAAATACATAACCGCAACACGGTCTGATATATATTTTACAACAGACAAGTCATGCGAGATAAACATGTAGGTTAAATTATCCTTTTCACGCAGACTTTGCAAAAGATTTATAATTTGAGACTGTATAGACACGTCAAGGGCAGATACGGCCTCGTCACACACTACAAACTTTGGCTTAACAGATAATGCTCGAGCAATGGAAATACGTTGTCTTTGCCCACCCGAAAACTGATGTGGATAACGGTGTATCATATAAGGCGCAAGACCGCAGTCTTCCATTATTTTTGTCACATACTTTTGGGCGCGTTCATTTTTGTTTGCCAAATCTTGATGGGTTTGAGGTCCTTCTGCAATAATTTGCCCAACCGTAAGCCTTGGGTTAAGCGAGCTGTACGGGTCTTGGAAAATCATTTGCAAGTCTTTGCGCAAATAACGCATTTCACTAATTTTTAGAGCAGCAAGGTCTATGCCGTCATCACGAAGAGCCTCAAACTCTTGAAATTCTGGGTCATCGGCATATTTTGCACGCAAAGCATCAACGTCACCACGCTTTGCTTCTCTTGCAGACACAGCATCGCGCAGTTGCGTGTTTTCAATGCCTTCCAATTTCTTTTTTAAGCCGTCCAATTTTGTGATATCTGCCCCAGCTAGGTCATTTTCTACCTTATATTCCATTTCTGCCACATTAAGGCGCAGTTTTTTTAAGGACATGCTTACAGACTTTACTGCCAAACAAGCACGGTAATACTCCATGTGAACGCTAGAAACTTCTGCAAAATTCTTCGTGGCATAAAATCCGCCCATAAGACGCACTATCGCCAAAAAATCTTTATTTGCAATTTTACGGGCTTCGTTGCGTTCATTCATTTTTGCGTATAGCTGTTTGCGCTTGTCCTTGTCTTCGCTTTCGCCAATTTGAGCCTCAAGTGCCGCAAATTCAGCTTCAAGTTTTTCAGCAAGAGCAAGTTCCTTTTTGGTTATGGCAACTTTTTTTTCGAGATTTCTGTAAATATCCAGAGCGTAAATCGGGGCTACTTCTTCAAGAGAACGACCGTAATAAATGGTTTGTCCGTCAGTTTGCTTGTACAGTTGCAGCAAAACACGCCCAAGAGTGGATTTCCCACAGCCAGACTCGCCAACAATACCAACGGTTTCGCCCTCATAAATATCAAGGGTAACGCCGTCATTTGCCTTTACAAAAAGCCCGCGTTTTCCACGAACAGGAAACCACTGACGAAGCTCTTTTATGCTAATAAGAGGTTTTTTATCCATTTGCTCGCACCCCCTCTTCTGGATAGAAACATCTAACTCTTTGGTTTTCAGTAACTTGATACAATTCTGGCTCTTCTTTTTCGCAACGTTCTGTTGCATATTTGCAACGTGGTGCAAATTTACATCCCACGGGTAAGTCCAGCGGGTGCGGAACAGAGCCTTCTATTGGGTCAAGTTTTGTGCCAACGGGGGTGTCAAGACGAGGTATGGATGTTAAAAGTGCTTCTGTATACGGATGTGAGTATTTGCTCTCTCCAAAAATTTGACGCACAGGAGCTTGCTCCACCACCTGACCGCAATACATAACAGCCACATCATCTGCCATTTCGTTTATAACACCAAGGTCATGCGTTATAAACATAATGGCTGTGCCCTTATCTCTTTTTAAGTCATTCATAAGGCGCAAAATTTGCGCTTGTATTGTAACATCCAAAGCCGTTGTCGGCTCGTCAGCAATAAGCAAATCGGGCTTGCAAGCAAGAGCCATTGCTATCATAACACGTTGGCGCATACCTCCGGAAAGCATGAAAGGATATTTTTTTGCCACAATCTCTGGGTCAGGAATTTTTACATCCGCCAAAATTTTGACAGCTTCCATATATGCATCTTCTTTGGACATGCCTTGGTGAAGCCTAAATGCCTCACCAATCTGCTTGCGTACGGTAAAAATAGGGTTAAGGCTCGTCATTGGCTCTTGAAAAATGACCGAAATTTCGTTACCACGAATTTTGTTCATCTCTTTTTTATTTAGCTTGGACAAGTCCTTGCCTTTAAACATTATTGTGCCGTCAACAACATCACCATTTTCGTCCAAAAGACGTAAAATGCTCATTGCAGAAACAGACTTGCCGCTACCAGATTCGCCCACTATGCCAAGAGTCTTTCCAGCTTCAACGTGATATGATACGCCATTAACAGCTTTAATAATACCACGTCTGGTTGTAAAGAATGTATGGACGTTGTTAAGCTCTAATAGTGCCATAGCTCATTACCTCCCTCTCGCTCTTGGGTCAAAGGCTTCTCGCAAGCCGTCGCCGATAAGATTTATACATAATACCGTCGTAACCAAAGCCGCGGCAGGGAAGACCCAACGCCACCACTGATTACGCAAAACAATGGTGTCCTGCGCCGCATTTAGCATATTGCCCCATGTTGGCGTTGGCGGAGTTATGCCAAAGCCTACGAAAGACAATGTACTCTCTATAAGCATAGCACCCGCAAGACCTAGCGCAAATTGTACAATAACAACAGAAAGTATATTTGGCATTATATGTTTGGAAATAATTCTGCTTTCCTTAACTCCCAAAGCTCTTGCGCCAATAACGTATTCTGCATTACGTGCCTGCATAACTTGCGCACGAGTTAGGCGCATAATTCCCGGCCAGCTGATAACACCCATTACCACCATCAAAACCATGAGCTGCTGCACTTGGTCAAGACCGGTTCCTTGCAAACGCCAGTTTACAATAAGTGCCAGCGGGAAGAAAGGTAAAGACATAACAATTTCACCCAAACGCATAATTAGCATTTCTACCCAACCGCCAAAATAACCTGCCAAAGCACCAAATACAATACCAATTATAGTCGCAATAACGATGGAAACAAAGCCAATAGTAAGTGAGTATCGACCAGCCGTCCACACTCTTGCAAAAATATCACGGCCAGCGTCGTCCGACCCGAATATAAAGCCGCGGAGACCCCATGTATCCATATCACCATTTGCACGCATTGCATAGTTGTGATGATAGCCTATAAAAATCTGTTCATAATCAGAATGTCTGTTAGGATAATTAATTTGACCCATTTGGTTTCTTCCCCAAGACATTATACCGCCGTCTTCAAATAAAACGGTTAAGTGTTCTTCGCCGCCTTCAATGGCGATAGCACGCCTGCCTTCGGCTTCTTCGGGAATATTAATTATAGGTAAAATGTCGCCCCAAACAACAATGGAGCCATCATCCAAAATAGCAGCACCGTTTCTGTCTGTTAAAGCAAATGTAGTAAATCTGCCTTGATACTGCTGAGGAACATTTCTAAATGCGCGGTCTACCGGTAAAATAATGTAAATTTCACCATCGCTTGTCAAAACACCGGCACTGAGCGAATTTTTCTCTACTTCAACGATTTGTACACCGGCTGGCAAACGCCAAAACATAGGTATGCCAGATGGGTCAGTTATAAATGCGTGCTCATTGCCATTCGTGAGCGTAACGGCAAAATTTGTGTTGTCCGCACGTATGGAAACAGCGCGACCCTGCTTAAAATCTGCCATAGGAAGAATTGGTCCTTCTCCCCAAAGATAAATTGTGCCGTCCGTTAAAACGGCTGCTCCATTTCTGTTGGAAATAGCAAAGTCCGCTACCCTGCCTTGAATGTCAGCAGGAATATTTTCAATTTCGTGATTTTCGCCTTGAGTAAAGACATAAACACGGTTGTCCGCTGTTAAAAACCCAACCGAAGTTGCATTTAAGTCAATGCCAGTTACAACAGCACCTTCAAGCAAATGCCCTTGGAGTGTAGTTGCTGGGGCTGTAGTTGCGGAGGTTTGGTTGCCTATAATATCAAAGCGTGTGGCGTTGCCATTCGTCATCACTACTATAAAATCGTCGTCATCACTTGTAATGGAAACTGCGCCAGAAGTAATGGAAATGGGTGTCGTGTCAGCATCCAACGAAGGCGTGAATCCCCAAAAACTCACAGACCCATCCGCCGTAACTACAGCAACATTGTTATCTGTAATAGCAAAGTCTGATATATTTCCTTGTATGTCAGAAGGCACTGTCCTTAAATTTGTTGCATCAGGTGATATAATATAAAGTTCGCCGTCTGCAGTTAAAAAACCAGTAGCATTTACACCGTGTTGTATTTGTGTAATTGTAGCCCCAGCTTGCATACCAAAAGGTTGTGCAGGTGCTTGGCTAAGAGCACTCGGACCAGGCACAGGGTTTATATTTGCACCATTTGGTCGCCCTGCGGAAACAATGCCGCCAAAAACCTCTATGCTGCCATCATTTAAGACGGCAATTGCTGTTCTTAAACCCGCTTCAACAAAGGCTGTGCGTCCTTGCAAATTGTCTGGCACTTCTATATGGTTCGTGGACATATGGATATGTCCCCAAGAATACACACGTCCATTTTCTGTGGTTGCTACAATGTGAGAACGCCCGGCACTAACATGCACTACGCGTTCAGAAAATTCCGGAACATCAAACACATCTTCTGTTTCAGGTCCTGCAGAGCCCCAAACAAAAACTTCACCATCAAGACTTAAGCCCACACTAAAACCAGGACCAGGGGCTATCATATCCACATTACCGCGCAAATCCCGCGGCAAGCGCATCATGCCCATTGTAATATCTGGACGAATATGTATATGAGACGTTTCACGGTCTGCGTCATTAACAGGGAAAAAGAAAGGCAGTATCATAGACAGTGTAAATACTACAAAAAAACCAATAATAGCCACAACTGTCATTTTTCTTTTGAAAAATTCTTTTGCCACAGTCTTTCCTGGGCTTTGAATTTGCTCCTCTTCCCATATAGAAACATCTTTTGCACGGCGACCTGTAAACATAAATTTGAAAAGCTGCCTTAAAAAAGAATCTTTTTTGGGCTTATTTTCGCTCATAGCTTGCTGCTCCCCTCTGGAAATATTATCGTTGTACTAACACCTAGTCATATGTGGCAATGGTGCATAACCATCCGCTTCCAGCACTTTTGAACGCAAATTGAGGCATTTTGACGTTCAAAAGCACTCCAAGCGGGGTTATGCAACATTGCCATTTCTACTCAAACCTTATACGTGGGTCTATTAAAACATAGACAATATCCAACAACAAAAGTCCTATAAATGCAACTAATGAATAGAAAACCGACAAGGCTTTTAAAGTAGCAATATCTCTTGAACCTAGGGCATCAAGCATCAAAACACCCATGCCATTCCAGTTAAACACACGCTCGACTACCATAGAGCCGCCAAAAATGCCTATGAAAAACATCGCCATAATTGTTACAACGGGTACAAGGGCATTTCTAAATGCATGTGAGTATATAACTGTTTTTTCCGCAAGACCTTTGGAGCGAGCCGTACGTACAAAATCTTGACTTAACGCATCTATCATCGCAGAACGAATAAAGCGTACCAAGCCCGCCATACCTACCAAAACTAATGTCAGCATAGGTAAGGCCATGTATCTTGCTCTGTCCAAAATCCAGTCCCATGTAGTCCATGTGCCGTCTGCCATCCAAATAGGCGACATAGGGTTTTGCATTCCCCCTGTAGGCAACCAGCCTAAAAATACAGAGAAAATAATAATCAACAATAGTCCAAACAGGAAATTGGGGAAACTAAAGCCAATGGTGGTAAAAAACAGTGTTCCGTTGTCAAACAGCTTGCCACGTTTTATTGCAGCGCGAATGCCGACAGGAATGGTAATAGCAAAAACAATTATCATAACCATGATATTCATTATAACGGTATTTATCATAGGCGTTCTTACTGCTTCTACAACAGGAATACGCCCAGGAAAGGTGTAGCCAAAATTGCCAAGGAACATTTCACGCATCCAAGCGAAAAATTGATACCACATGGGTCTGTCCAAACCCAGCATTCGGTTTATTGTGTCAATTTGTTCCTGCCATTGTTCGGGGGTGAAGTCGCCTTCTAATCCTGCCATAAACTGTACAGCAATGTCGCCAGGCATTGTACGGTACAAAAGAAAAATCAAGGTTGATACAATCAATAAAACAATCAAGATGTAAAAAACTCTTTTAATTAAAAATCGTGCCATCTAATCCCTCCTACAATTATTTTTTTGCGGGGAAGTGCGAGCAAAGCCCGCAATGACGGGCTGCCACTGCGAGCCTAGCTCGCAATCCCCTCATAGCAATAGGGCTTATATATATTCATTTAGTAATTCTCCGTATTAAAATGCAATTTAAAGGTGTTATTGCAAATAATACCCCATGCTGCGCACAGGGTATTATTTGCATACCTATACCTATGGCGTGCCATAAGTTGCTTTATAAATTAAATTATCTGCCGTCATAAGCACGAACTATCGCAAAGTCCCCGCCCCACTGAGAGGCATTGTGCCAGTTTCCTAACCATACTGGAACGAAGTCAAACCACTCGTCAACGTAAAGAGGAATTTCGATAACCTCACGGTTAAGAACAACAATCATTTCGATGAATGCATCAACAAATGCATCACGACCAGCTTGGGTTTGAACTTCACCTACACGAAGCGCACTAGAAGCAGCGAAGATAGCTGGGTCGCTTGTGTAATAAATATTGTTAGAGCCATGCAAAGCTGGGTCATGAGTATACCATGGAGCCCAAACAAGAGCAAAAGTTGTACCTTGGTTAAACATGTGGAACTGTGGACCAGAGTAGTCGCCAGCACGAGAAAGCTCTACAAGTGGGTT
>Ga0136643_10006244_pt1 | contig 17026 bp, 19 predicted proteins | sample TergutLab28metaG_FD_96883 | JGI IMG/M metagenome (GOLD analysis project Ga0136643, IMG submission 96883) | Labiotermes labralis P1 segment gut microbial communities from Petit-Saut dam, French Guiana - Lab288 P1 (version 3) (version 3) | ecosystem: Host-associated > Arthropoda: Insects >... | reverse complement strand
CTGATGATGGACAGAGGAACTGTCTGAAACATGTAGAGTTTTATTCCAAAAATAAATTTGAGAAATTAGTGCATCTAGTTGGTTTTATTATAAGAATTTATCATGATGCACGGTCACCTGAACGTCAAATTGGTATTTGAATGTCTATGTGTCTGCTCAAACTGACATGGTGAATGGATTCACACTGTAGATAGAACAGTCAATCAGTCAGGAGCTTAAGTTTGCTGCGCATATGATAATAGTAGGCATATTGGTGGAAGTATTGTATACTGCACATTCATTAAGGTTTGATTTTGTCTGAGATGAGGAAAGGGATAGCGTGCAAGAAAATTCTCACAGGTCCAACTGTTCATACACTCAGACGTTACAAGTTGTCTTAATTTCTTTGTCATGGTGTTTTAATCATATACAAAACATGAAATTGAAATAACATTTGTCATCCCTGCTTATGTTAGTAATATGGCAATGATTTCTATTTTTTTTTATTTGATTATTTATGTATGCTTAGTTTATTTTATGAAGTTATTTCCAGTTGGGTTACAGCACAAAAGTGACAGTGTACCTAAATTTCAGTGATTATTGTTGGAATTTGGTGAAATTGCTTGACCAGTAGAGAGTATGAAGTACCACAGCTACACAGGGTGGTCATTTTGGATGTGTTAAGTCTGAAGTTGACAAAATCATGCTTCGTTTCGGCCCTCTTCTTGAAACTGATATTCATGGGAAAATTTTTCGTTCCCTCACTAGTTTTAATGTTGTGTCAGATTTTTGCGTCACTCAACTGTTAATATCGTTTGAAGATAATGAAGTACATCTCATTACATTTGTTATATTCTTATTGTATTGATACAAATATCAAGTGACCTTGCATATAAGACAACCAACCCCTCTACACAGCTGAATCTTTAAGCCCTGTTTTATGCTGTTTTTCTGTAACGCCCCTTACCACTTTACACCACTTCTTAAATTATGCCCTCTCATTTTTGGTTTAGGGGTCTTTGGTTGGCTGCATTCTTTTATGCTAACCTCTTATTTCTGATGGGACTATCATTTTTTATTTATGCTCACTTTTTCATAAACACTACAAGGGTTTAAAATAAGTCCTTGGTGTACAGAATGTGTAGGTGCATGACTGTAAGATGACCTCCCTCCCTGACTCCATTACCTGATGAATAGAAAAAGAAGATTCTCATCTTATGTTTGTATAACTGCGGTATATTGCTTAGCAGTAATATGGGAGGCTTGTATTCGGGATATGTGCAGTCTGGATCTTGGCTGTTATATGGGCTGTTGTGACTGAGATTCTTTATTGTTTTCCTCAGTCTCTCAAGGCCAATTCTGGGAATGTTATGCCATAATAACTTCATTCTGAATCTTTACAATTCGTCATCCCACCAGTTGACATTGTAGTCTTGTCTTGAAATACTGGCAGTTCCAGGAATTAAATTTAAAAATATATATATAGTGTTGTTTCATGAATTAAAAATTTCAGTTACAACTGCATTAACATTTTAGAAACTTCTATTCTTTGCCAGTAGTGTACAGATACAAAGTAGAAACCATTTTTCATATGTTTAATTTATCTTTCTTTGTTTTTTGTTTTTTTGTTTTGTAGATTTCAAGTACAGCTGCTGCAAATCCTCTTGACGTTGAGGATTACCTTGATTGCTTTGAGGAAATGTCTAGCATATTGCTGGAGTATGTTGTCAATATGACAGACATGAGTGTAAGTAACAGTTTCTTGTCCACGGGGAAACGTTGTATCCTTGTAGTATTTCATTGCATTTTGCAACTTTTGTGTTCTAATACATACTATATGTGTAAAAATACATAATTCGTGTTTGTCAGTTAATTGTATCCATCAAGTATAATACAGGGACTCTTGACTTGCGAACGGGAAGTGTTCTGAACGCCTGGTAATTAGTCAGATTGGTTGTAAGTTGAAAATACTAAACTAGCTGGAATATGCACCCTCCAACATGTCAAGGGGGATTCAGATGAGTAGTTTTTCTGCTGCAGAATAATAAGAAGAGATGTTGGCCCAATAACAGGTGTTGTGATAGTCAACATTTTGTGTGCACAGCTTGAAGTGTAGTTCAAAACGAAATTATAATGACTTTTTTGTTGTAATTTGAATTGTAATTTTTTTTAAGGAAATATTGGTTGTAACTTCGGTTGGTGGTATGTGTGATGAATGTAAGTCAGAGAGTGGCTGTATATTGAATGTTTTTCACTACAGGGAAATACTGCAATGCATTATGCAGTGTCTCATGGAAATTTTGATGTGGTCTCCATCTTGTTGGACTCTAAAGTGTGTAACATCAACAGACCAAATGCAGCTGGTTACACCTGCGTGATGCTTGTGTCATTGGCTCAGGTTCGTTCAGACACACATCGACAGGTGATCCGTCGCTTATTTCAACTTGCCGATGTCAACGTTCGTGCAAGACAGGTTTGTACTTTCTTTTATATTAAAAAATGTTGGAACTTGACAAATCTGGAGTACTTCTGTTCAACAGGTAGTCACGGTTCGAGTCTCAGATATCATGATGGAGATGTCTCATGGTTTCCAACAACTCATTTTATTTAGATGCTGGAATAATAATATTAAAGTAATTCATAACTGCTTCTGACTGCATTCCTTCTTATTCAGCATCTATGTTATCTTATTCTGTACTACATTATTTCCACATTTAATGTGTTGGGTCAGAGATACTGCTACTTGCTTACCCAATTTACTATTTTAATCATACTTTCATATCATACTGTACTATATGGCCTTTTCATCTCATACAGAATTATCAGTAATCTCACAAAAAAGTATGTTTTTATACTGTTGAACCCAAATTTGTGATTTAATCTTATTATTTATTTCTTTGGTGTGTTAAAAAGTAAAGAGTATTGGAATGAATGGTTCTTTTTTACAGCATGGTCAGACAGCTTTGATGCTTGCTGTTTCTCACGGGCGCCTGGATATGGTGCGCTTGCTGGTTGAAAGTGGGGCAGACATGAACATTCAGGATGAGGATGGAAGCACAGCACTGATGTGTGCTGCAGAGCATGGACACACTGAAATCGTGAAACACCTGTTAAGCCAGCCAGACTGTGATGCTTCCATTACGGATTGTGTATGTTCAAGTATTGAGATAAACTGCATGTATTTTAATATTAGAAGTGCTGTGTCAGACAGTATTTGGTGAGACAGAATTGTGTCTTAGGTAAAAGTGTGTGCAGGGTCAGAAGAAGATGGAGGTAACAGCTGTGGCTGAAATGGCATAGCATGAAAAACTGCAAATCTCGTATTCTTTTGTCTTTGTAGTTTGGGACTTAGCTTGGTAGCCATAGGAGGTGAGTAATAAATGGGTAACAGAGCCACATTTTCTTCCTCCTCATCATTTCTTTTATTTCATACTCCCCTTCGTCTTCATTACCTTCTTTGTGTTTTGCTAAACCACCTTAGCATAATGCTGTGTGCTTTACTGCTGTTTGTGGCATCTGTATTTGTTCCATGGTTAGTTTTTGTGTGAGCCGTTTGCTTGCGCTTACACCTGATATGATCACATTGCTGCTTTGAATAGCAGAATTTACATGCTTTACGCACTGTACGTTTCAGACATTTATATATGTAAAGCATATAAACACTGCTAGATATGAGGTCACCATTAATATTGCTAAGGATTCTAGTCTTCTGGGACATGGCACTTTGATGATCGGGGATTGGTTCCTGACATTTTGAAGACTCATGGTATCTTCATAGTTTAGCTGATCATTTTTAGTATAGTTGTTTCTTGGGATTGCTGGCGTCAGTTATGGACAGTTCGTGGCATACAGTGTAAGTTAATCTGTCAGCGTATATTCGGGACTGTTGGCGATGGGAAGGAGGGGAGAGATTTAAATGAGAAAATGTTAGGATCTGATAATGGTCGCTAGCAGTCCAGTATGGAAGTCAGTCGCGTATGAGTGTGGTGTAAGTAGGAGTACAGAAAAGTAGCTGTCAGTTTCCTAGAAATGATCTAGTTGTTTTACTGGATATAGTGCTCCATTATTTTATATCAAGAATAAACTGAGTAAATAAAACAACAAATAAAAAAAAGAAATAATTAAAAGTATGTGATTCAGTGAACCACACCCGTTTCCCAAAAGAGGATCACCTCCCAGACTGAGCACGTTGGGACAAAAAAGTTATGAAGGGAGATCGTGTAGAATAGTCAGGTTCAAGCCATCCTAAAACTGCTGTGCAATGTGTTTCTCAAGTACACCTGTGAACATTCTTTATCATTGCTTGACTTTGAAGATGAGGATACTGTGATCTTTCAAAACGCTGGGAATCAGTCAGCCAGTGACACTCCATCACATCCCAGAACACTTAAATCTCGTATGTAAATGCTGCCAAGATAATTTATACTTCACAAAGTAAAACACTATAAAAACATAAATTAGTAGTGTTCCTTTCCATCTAGTGTCTATTTGTGTAATAGTATGATTTGCAACATGTTTGGCACAAAGAATTTTCTTGTTGTAGGATGGAAGTACAGCACTAAACATTGCAATGGATGCGGGAAATAGAGATATAGGTGTGCTTCTATACGCTCACGAGCACTTCTCCCGTGGGAGCTCTCCGTACACATCACTGCGACACAGACGCTCCAAGAGCGCCACACCCACTATGTTGTCGGGCACTCCCCCGTCTCCAAGTCCAGTACGGGAGAGGGTGCCACGTCACGAGTAGGCAGTAGTAACTGACGCATAACAAGACAATACCTTCAAGAGATCTGCCTCTATTTAGTCACATTTTATATTGGTCGTCATATTGACTCACATTGAAAGTGACAAGGAAGCTTGTGATCATCGAGTCTCTTCATTACCACACAGCTTCTAATATTTTATGGTTTTTGATTATATGTGGAATATTTTAAACGACTCTGGTGTATAGTTCTGTTATACAGAGTTCCATTGTTTTAAATTTTTAATTGAAAAATATTCCTCTTTATTCCATTTAATCACTGTGGTCTTCCATAACCCATGCATATGTATTCTAAAAATTAGGAACTTAAGAACTATTTTTTTGATAAATAAAAGACACTGGTTGAACCTTAGGCTGATGTAATGTGGAACAGTGTAGTGTACAGTAGAAACTCCGTATAGGTTTCACAGTTTAGTGACATCACTTAGTTTTTCTGTTTTCCTTCAACTGGTTTACTGTTGTACTTATTTATCAATATAATGTTTGAGGTTTGTCAGAAGTTTCCAACCAGTTTCAAAGTATTTGATAAACACTGCTTACCTTTATGTGTGACAGTATGCACTGGTAGGCCACACTGGAACATCTTTTTTGTAAAAGCAGAAAAATCTAAAAAATACTGATTCTCTCCAAGTTTGGCAGTGTAGTTTATAACAGAATGACGCTAGGTAAAACTTCATATCCTGTAGATTTTGTGTCTGTGACCCAATATTAAAGTGAGACAATAACATATTTTTATATTTGTTTTATTGAGTTCTGTTGTTTTATCTGATTTTACTGAAGGATGTTAATTTGTTTGTTGGATCTGAAGTAGAAGTTTTTTTTTATGGTTTGATAGTATTTAAGGTTGTTAAGAGGAGTATTCTTGTACACAGTCAGTTATGTATCCCACACTACATCATGCCTCTATGGCGTGTAAGTGATGGGCCATGCAGTTTTATATTCTTTTATGAAAAACATGTCAGTTAGTGGTGCTGAATATTACTATTATTATTATTATTATTATTATTATTATTATTATTATTACCATAAGCCAAATCTATTCAAAGGAAAATAAATCAAAGTTAGAATGTAACTATATTTGTGGTACTACACATGAGGTGGGCAAAAAAACTTTGCTTTGCAGAGGTGGATCGAGTAGAGACTTGTGATGAGTGGTAACGAGCTGATCACTATACAAGGCACTACGCGTAGGCCTTGTTTTATGCTGCACTTTTGCTTTAAGGTCCCTTATCAGTTTACACCACTTCTTAATTTCTGCTGTCCGATTTTTGGTTTAATGCCCTCTGGCTGGCTGTGCTGTATTATGCTGCCAAGAATCTGAAACTTAAGTTGCGCAACAAGACTGGGAGGCAGGATACTGACTAGAAACCACCTTTGATCTGTGCTTTAAACTGTGTCGGCCATTGTGTGTGTGCTGCTCAGTTCATGTTGCTGTTGGATGATGTGCTTATTTTAGTTTGTCTTTTTTTTTTATGTTGATTTGTGAAAACATAATTCTATATCTCCTAGTGTGACCTTGAAAAAAAAACAGACAGGACATCGGTACTGAAGAGAAATTAGAAATAATAAAACAGCTTGAAAAAGGGTGAACACAGTGCTGATATCTGCTGTGCTCTTGGCTTGGAGTGTGTACAATTCACGACAATACTGATAGAATTAAAGAAAGTGCTCAGACAGGAAACAAATTGAGTGCTAGAAGAATTTTCATCCTCAAGAATGTCTGCTGTGGAACTTAATGGCAAACATGTTGAGTACTTGGACAGAGAATCAGAATCAATGCTATGTGCCTGAAATCAAGCTTTTGGTTCAAATCAAAGCTCATTCTGTTTATGAGGATCTGTTACAGGTTAGTGATAATGCTAAGTCATTTAATGCAAGTTCTGGTTGGTTTTGTAATTTCACAAAATGATGCAATTTTTATAACATTAAAATGAGAGGAAAATCTGCTTTGTATGACACAGTGACTGTGGGGTTGTTTGTTAAGGAACTGCAGCATCGTATTAAAAAAAGGAAGTAATTCACCTAAACAAATTTTGAACGTCACTGAGATTGCTGTATTCTGGCAAAGGATGCATTCTAGGAGTTACATCTGTCAAGACAACAAATCTGCTCCCAGATTTGAGGGCATGAGGGTCAAATTCACTCAAAAAAGAGATAATGCTTAGGGGAATTTTGAATTGCAGCCAGTCGTGGCCATCATGCTGCAAATCCCATGCTTGAAAAGGCTATTGTGAAACATCTTCTACCTGTGCATTTTTGTTTGAATACGAAGAGGTGGGTTACAGGTCTGCTTGTTATGTTATGGACTACCAGATGTCAGAATTTGAAGATGAACTGTGAGAATACTGTGCTAAAGAAAATCTGGCCTTTTAACATTCTCCTCATTGTCAGCAATGCCTTAGGTCATCCTACACTAATTCAGGAGCTTGGTGAGCACATAAAAGTTGTTTTTATACCTCCAAACTTCAACATCTCTAATACAACCAGTGGATGAAGGGGTGATGTCAACATATAAGACCTTTTATTTGGAGAAAATTCTTAATATGTTGGTGAAGACTGTGGACAGTATAACATGACTAAAAGAAATGGGAAAAGTTTCACTATTAGAGATGCAGTAATACGTTTTGGTGAAGCGAGGGCTGCAGTTGAACGTTTTTGTATGTATGGAGTTTGGGAAAAAAAGTACCCTTATCTGGTGCTGGTTCTCTAGGGTTCATGTGATGAGGATTGGAATCAAACAAGACAGATGATTGGCAAATGTAGTTGGGTCTAGTGAAGTTGTTTTGGATGATGACATGGATTTATGAATGTCTGAAAAAGAGCAGTTATCCATTGAAGATTTAGTTGAAGTTGACAAGGAAAGGAGGGAGGAAGCAGAGGAGGAGGGTACAGAAGAGGTTGATTGAGTGTTAGCTCACAATCAAAAACTGTCAGATGCATTACAAATCATTGACAAATCTCTCGCAATTTTTCATAGGGAAGATCCAAACACAGAAAGAAGTTCTAAAGTGAAAAGAGATGTTTTAACATCAGTGGGATGTTATTTGAAAATATTGAAAGAAAGAAAGATGACAGCCTCCCAGAGGTTGTTGGATTCCTATAAATGCCGAATTAAATCCCATATGCCATTTGCTGGCATTAATCCACCATGTCAGGAGAATGAGGGTTAAAATGACAGAAGTATGTGTAACACCTTAGATCACCTGTTGCCTTCTTGCCACCCATGTGCTGGACACAATATTGTCCACTACCCATGCATTACCACTACCATCACATATTTCATCATCTGACCCAGATTAGCCCCTCCCCTTTCCTGCAACTCTAACACAACTACTATCATCATCACTTACCTCATTTTCATCTAACACAGCTACCACCAGCACTGCCAGCTTACTTGAACCATCTCATCCAGCATTTCACTTAAGTGTTTGCAACTTGTTAACAGTTTCTTTTTAGTTTACATAGGCTGAAATATGTATTAAGTGTTTATTTTCTTAGTAATGTCAGTAACACAGTAAAAATATAATGTGTCTATATACCATATATGAAGAGGCTCTGATTGGCTTGACTGCCTGTAACCACTAACTATTTCATAATATCATATGGGAAAATTATTTTTGATTTTTGCTCACTTTTTCAGGAACACAACAAGGGCATAAAACAAGGCACTGGTGTACCCATTTTTTTTTTATGTGGACTTAGTTTAGCAGTGATGTCACATATTGACATCCATGCCTGATCTGCATAGTTAACAGCTGGGTTACAGTGTGCGCCCCTATTAACAATTAGTGATGCCCAAATAATGCGGACTATTTTGAAATGTCATATAAGGTGCCGTGTCCTGGCCTAAGGAGCATAATCTTACCGAATGAAAGGACATTACATCTTGAGCATTACCAACGTAAGTAAAATGGGATGAAAGGTCTTAAATATGAACTATCACATATATCATGCATTGGCCCATCATTGTTACTCACTTTTATGAACATCTATTGTACTAAACTACTGGAAAGAGACATTCCATTTCGTAACATTTGAAATATCTTGACACCATGTACAAATTAGAACTGATTTTTTTTATTGTAATGGAATTCTTATAAAATAAAGTACACCTTTTACATTGTTTCCGTGATGTACCAAAGTACTGTCCAAGTTGGCATAACAAGTCAGTTTTGCAGAAGATATGTGCATTTACAGTTTTATGTTTGCTGAAGTTAAATCTTTTAAAATTTATTACTTTAGGAAGCTCTGACATTTTGTTGCAGACAAAAGAATTTGTACCTTGATTGCTTCTGCCATTTACATTTGTTAGGATCACTGCAAATGCAATGAGCAGGAACTGAAAAATATTCAAACAGTCTGCATTTCTCATGTGGTGGGACATGTTCTAAATTTGCCACATACATAAATTATGCAGTTAAAGGTATTTCTAAACTAATACTGTTACTTTGCAGAGCATAGTAATACTAGTATTGAGATCTTCTTTGGCCCTGTGTTGTTATGTCATTAATCTGTGCTGCGGTTTCTTGTTTATATCTCAAAATTTATAGGACTTGCTGTGGCGCAGTTGGTTGAGGCACTGCACTACAAGCCGGAAGATTGCGGGTTCAATTCCCGCTGTCAGTGGAATTTTCCATTGACACAATCCTTCCGGCCACACTATAGCCCTGGGGTTGACTCAACCTCTAACAGAAATGAGTACCAGGAATATTCCCTTGGGGGTAAAAGTGGCCGGTGCATAGGGCTGACAACCCTACCACCTTCTTGTGCCGATTGTCTTGAAATCTGGGAGCCTAAATGTCCTGCAACCTTCAGGGCCTGTCCAGGCCTGTAGTGGGATTGCTTTTATTTCAAAATTTATATTGTGTAATGACATTTAATAGATTGTTCTTGCAAAACTAGTTTGGATGTATTTGAAACAAACCAGGCCAAGCTATATCTGAGGTTCTGCCTGATATCATCTTAATGCTGAATCATTTGTACTATGTTTGATCCTTGCCACATTCCTGAAGGACTGATAAAGTTATGTTGTGATTTGTCCTACGTTGTGCTTGCAAGATATGAATATTCAGTTTTATTTTTATTTATTTCTAAACCATCTGCCACTGGCAGCTGATGGAGGTGCTGTGTTCTGCAGAGCATTTGTATTTTTGTCCACTACGTTAATATCATGAGCACAGGCAAGAAGTTGTGTCACATTGTAGTGCCTTCTGGTTTTCTTGGTTCTAAAGTAAAATTAAAAAACCGGTATAAAGCATTTCTTTGTTTCTGACCTTTCAGAGAAGGTTACTTATTCAAAAATGTTTGACTTTCTTGTAGGTTGTTTTAAAACTCACTTTTAATTAACCTAACTAGTTCCATCGTTACACCAACTTGAGAATATTATACAAAACCTCTCTGCTGACTGAATTATAGGCTCTTTCATACTTCATAAATAGCTTATGTAGAGTTGTAATATATTCCCATTTTTTCTCCATTGTCTGATAAAATGCAGAATATCTGATCAGTGGTTTATCTGTCTTGTTTAAATCCACACTGATGATCACCTGTAATGAAGTCCACATATGGAGTTAACCTTGAGCAAACAATGCTGGATAGCATTTTTTATTGAGTAGGTAATTAGGTTATGCCTAAGTAATATAGATAGTTTTACCACTTTTGAGCAATGCCTGGTAACATATATTTTAACTTTTTAGCAGCAAACTCTACCTCAAAGGAATTTTTGGCAGGTGCAATAATTGCAGAGATGTATGTATTTTAGTCTATGAATTCAGTAGCTGACAAGAGAGTCTTCTGGAGGTAAATTGGCCCTTTTCATGTTTCACCAAGTTGGATGTATAAGGTAAATCTTTTTTAGTACATTTATGCCTCAACAAACATTTAAGATATTCTTGTTCATGCTGTTTCATGCTCAATATTTTTATCTTTCAGATATTCCCTCTTCTTATTCCTGACATTTCTGCTGATTTCAGGTAGGTGCAAAATTACAGCAAAAATAGCTTTGGAACATGGTAGTGCATCCTAATATTGAAGAAAAGATAATGAAATATGGACTTAAGGAATAAAATAAATATTAGCAATATTAACTGTGAAACAAATGTCTGCTAACAGAATTGGCTGTAGTACCTGCATAGAATGCAAACCAGGCATCAGGATTCAAAGATGGATGCTGAATGCCTAAAAAAAGTAGGTGGAGAACCAACTGAATCTTAGAAGTTAGGTAACAGACTGGTCTAATCCTGCATAGTGCATATTGATAATGTTTGTCCATGTACCTGTTCAACACTAGTGCATGTTGCAGAGCAGCCCAGTCTGCAGTTCATAAGTTGCTACGGAATTTTTTTTTCTTTGTGCTCGAGAATTAATTTCTTTTTGGCCCTCGTGGAGGTTTATGTATATAGTTTTATTCTCCTTAAAACTGAGGCTTTTGATAGAGCACCTTGTGAATATGGATTAGGCAACACGATACTAATAGAAAATTTCGAGACAAGAATTATACATATTGTGCCTGAGGTTTAAGGCCTTTTTAATCCCTCACGTTCTGCAAATCCACATTTCAATGATTTTTAGGCTTATATTCGAACTTTTCACACACACACATTTGTAAAGCATAGCTGAGGATTCCATCTGTCTGGGATATAAAGCATCACTGCATAATCAATTACCATAGTTATGAAGGAAAAGAGTGCCTTTGTTTTGGCCAAGCTCAATACCTTTGAGGATAAATGCACTGTTTCACCAAAACGTCGGAATCCCAGTACCATTGACACGGCGTCATATCCCATGAAAAAAAAAAGGAGTTCTGAACCACCCCGCCATACGGAATATATAGTACATATTATTTTTATGTGGATAAGGGCGCCTGATGAGTTGAATGAATCAAGGATTTGGCGTGTCTTATGTAACGTAAACAATCAGCATTTAAAAAAAGCAGTGGGTAAAAATAAGACATGTGGGACATAAGACAGACTTTATGTGACACGAGTGAAGTTTCTGGAAGTTACATTGCCCTTTGTGACCCATAGATTATTTGAAATTGCGTGCTTTTTCTACACTTCCGGTAGAACTGGACACTTGTTCGTTATTGGTCCTAACCTCACCGGAAGACGACTGTCATGTGTTTCGGTGCCTTGGAGGCGGAATCGTCCACCATGCGTGTTTCGAAATTGGCGTTTATTGAAGTTGTCATAATTTAGGATGTAGAATGTATTACATTTTATAGTGTTTCTATGGTGGTGTTGTTGTATGTTTCAATGTGTTGTCCTCATCTCCACTACAGCGTCTGAATCGTTTCTTACATCGTCATGTGCAAGGCCCCGGTTACTTATAATGGTCAGCAGTCGTAAGTAATAATTTAATAAAATATTGTTACACATGGTACATGTATTTTCTGCAGCGACTTTAGACGAGTGTTTAAGCCATTAATTGCGGATTGTTGGGGAGATCCCGACACTGTTGGAAAAAGGTTTGTGCTTATTGTTTACCGCGTTTATAGTTAATCGTGCTAGAAGCGAATGGAATATTTATTTGACTCACTAATATGTACATGAGTCGTTTATATCATAAAATATGACTGTAAAAGCAGGTTTCCCGTCAAGTGGAGACAAAATGTAATTATAAGGTACTAAGATGTGTGTGTATATTTTGCCCTGTTTCTCGAAGTTCGGTCACATTTATGCTGTTAAAATCGAATTTTTGGGAGAAAACCATCTCAGGCGTAATAATAAGTTTCTGTATACCTTCTAAGATTGTACTGTGGAAGAAAATTTTGAGGTTAGTTTACCACTGTGCCACAGACCCTATGATTTTGGTATGAATGACAAATATGGTTCTCTTTCTGACATGATAGTGCAAGGACATCACAGTTACAACGCACGTATTATGTAACAGTTTTATTACTATCATTGATGGTGAAATTAGTTTGTTTTTGTTGTTACTGTGGTATTCCTTCTTTATTGTTATGGTGGTATCCTTTCCTTCTCTTTTATTGGCTATTTTCCTCCTACTATTTTAGCTGTTCTTGTACAGGTTTTTATGTGATTAATCTGTAGAACATCTTACTGGTATCATTCCACTACAAGGCTGCTTTTATCCAGAACACTGCATAAAAATACAGGCACATATCAATTCCTAAAGTGTAATAAACTCTCAGGATACCTAGTCTCCCGGTTGGACCTTGAGCTTGAGACATAATAGATAGGGAGCAGGAATGGGAACTGATACACTGATGTCTTCAGTTTTTAAGGTGTACGCTGTCAGGTGATAAATTGATGCATACTTTTGATATTAATCTCATCCCTGTTCTACAGCATTTAATGCTGTTATATTATTTTCTGCTTTGTTTATATAGGGTGCCCCACTCACTACCGAACCCGGCATTTCTTTAATAATTCTAACACCAATGAAGATATTGCAACGAAATTTGAACAGGAGTATGTTCGTTGTGTGATAAATGAAGAGGAGTTTGTCTGTAGTCTGCTTCAAATTTCGTTGCAATATCCTCATTAGTGGTAAAATTATTAAAGAAATGCCGGGTTCGGTAGTGAGTGGGACACACTGTACTGCTGTATATTTGCAGCTGAGAACGTAGTGTTTTTTTCAGGTATGCAAGGATACTATTATAAGTACAAGAGATAAGAGATACAACTCTGGGATGTAAACACATGTTTACTTTTAGTCTGGGTCTTATTACAACACATCTTAAGTAACCCACCTAGTTTCATGAGTATGTATTATGTGATTAACAACATTGCTGTTACCCAGTGTACAAACATGTTATGTACCTTGCTGATGCCAGGCATCAGTGCAAGTTTGCACCTTGGGGAACTGGGGGTATGGCACTCACTGTACATCATCTGTAAGCAGATTTTCCCATAATTTGTTAGTAACATGTTATTTTTTTGCAACTTTTCTGGAACAGTTATTGTGTATTGCATCTGTAATACCCTACAAACATTCAGGCAGTAATGTATTCAAGATGGTTTCCCACTTACCATTTTTGCAAAGTTGAGGATGGCAAGGAATATTGAAGAGGCAATAATCATATTGGGTTTCCATTTCTTATTTATTTTATATATATTAAAACAAGTTGTTTTTTACTCAGAAGTTCTGTGTCTGATCAATAAGGAACCAGACACAGTCATAAAATAAAGTGGACAGGCATTATTGAACCAAACATTGTGAGAATGAGAGTGTTCAAGGCCAGTTAAGAAATAATAAGCCAGAAAACCTAAAAAAAGAGATTAAGAGAGCAGCAGATATTTGTAAGAAAAGGTTGTAAGCCAAAAATATTGTGCAGGGAAGTTTTATGTGTTGTCAGACAGAATATTGTGAAACTTGCAAAGTTGTGCTTGTACATATGGTGAGTTTATTTTTTTTAAAGAATGTTTGATCACCATTAGTTTTCTTTTCATACAGTGACATGCATTTTTGGAAGTAATAGAAGGATGGAAAACATTACATAATGAGGAGAGTCAGAATTTGTTTGTCACAAAATGTCATTAGGGCAATCAAATCAAGAAAGATGAGGTGGGGGGTCATGTGGAACGTACAGGAGAGAAGAGAAAGTCTTACATGGTTTTGGTGAGAAAACGTGTAGGAAAGAGACAGACTGGAGGACCTGGACACAGATGGAGAAAAAATTGATTTGAAAGAAATGGGATTGGAGAATGTGGATTACATTTATTTCTCCAAGGATATAGTCCAGAGATGGGCTGTTGTAAAGTGGACAGTGAACTTTCAGGTTTCAAAATATGCTGGGAATTTTGTGACTAACAGACAATTTGTTAACTTGTTTAGGACAGTGCTCCATTGGGATTAAGCTTGGCGATTTTGAGCAATTTAACGTAGTTTGCATAACGCTCGCTAGATGGCGGACGCATTGGTATTGCAATGTGGCGTGGTGTAACCAGTGACAGGCCAGTAGTTAGTGTGTTCACCACCAGGTTTAACGTCCAAAAATTCTAGTTGTGCCGACGTTGTTTCTTGTACATCTGAGAACAAAGAGGGATTATTTCCGCTTGTAACAGTGTAACTGATGGGTTCTTAAAACCGAGACAGAGAGTTCACTTTGCGGTACATACTTAATCCTATGGACAGTTTAGTCTAATCAGTCTTGAAATGGCCCTGCCATGGATCATACAGTCGCCGGCTTCTCATCGCGGAGGCACGGGTTCGATCCCAGGCCAGTCCGTGTGGGATTTGTGGTTGACAAAGTGACCCTTGGACGGGTTTTTGTCTGAGTAATTCGATTTCCTCTTATCAGTATCATTCCACCAATGCTCCGGCGTAATACTGATGTCCTTAGAAGGACAAGCAGGCCAAGTCTGGGAACCTTCATACATGGCAGTTCTGTCGATCATCATATATCGCTGGACAGAAAAGTACGTTCACATTGCTTAGTCTTTGAAGATGCTTCCAAATGCTGAATCTCTCTTTCAGAGGTACATTTTAAGTCCTGTAATATTTACATTCCGCGTGGCTTCAATATAACACACATGATACATTAACCAACTCTCTAGCCTCTACTCTCCGTACAACGCATTCATAATAGACGCTCCTCGGCCCGACTGAGCCATTCTCACTGTCATAACGTAGTCATATGATAGTCATGCTAATAGTCGTGAACATAATATTAAAAAGTTAAAATGATCGGCATAAAAATAAAAATTGTATTGTAATACTTGTTGGTCAGGTATGGGTAATTAAAACAGTAAATAATTTATATTTGCTCTTACCTGCCTGGATCTATAATTGTTGTCGTCGTCTGTTCATCATCGTCGTCGTCTGTTCATCATCGTCGTCGTCATTATCATCATGAAGAGCAGCAGCAGCAAATGGGTGTAAGTCCCTGCAGGCTTGTTTCCTCATTATGGGTGTTGGTTTCCTTCGTCGACCTGTCGGAGTGTTTTCATGCACGAACCTGGGAATGCTGCATTATTCCTCCAGTATTTTTATGAGTTATATCTAAGTCTTTACGGATTAGTAGAAGTACTTTTGTCAAGGCGCTGTTCATTGCCTTGGCTTGCCAACTTGATGTTATACAGTGCGGTTTTTTTTTTGTTTTCCTCGATGTTTCTGTTAGCGTTCACAAATTTTCTAAAAATATAGACACCACTTCAAAATTCTAGGCGCCAGGTGGGTGACATGAGTCGAGTCCCATACCGAGGGCACACAAATAGCAGACGACCTCACATCCGGGATCTTGTCACCCGCGGTGTAGGTGTTCCTTTGTGACATCTGGTGTTGTCCCAACTTGACTTAACCGTTGTCCTTGTTGTTGTTGCTGCCCTAGTACCTTGAATGTTCTTTTTCACATCTTGCATGTACATGGAATGGTAAGTTGGACGGACCTATATACCAGTTATGAAATTCGTAAGGGGGAAGAGGTTTTTACTTGTAGATCTTGAGGTACGAAATAAGTTTGTCCCTGTGCATGCCATGAAAGGGTGTGGGAGAGTGGAGTTTATAATTCCACGCATTCTTAACCTTGGCACTGGATGTGAATGGTCAGTTCCACGCCCCGGGTGTCTTGGGTAGAGTCCCCAGTACCCACAGAGCAGAAGGTTGGATGGAACTGAGAGCCGGTCTGGATGCTTTGGAGAAGAGAGAATATATATATCCTCTGCCGGGAGCCGAAGCACGATGCTTCGGTCGTCCCGCCTGTAGCCTAGGTCTAGAGGGTCGTTGTGACGAAAGTTTTTTGTTAGTAGAACATTGGTATTTATTGGATTTTGTCAAACGAACAAGGCGATGCAGGGGCAATTTGTTAAGTGACAGACAGATGTGTAGACTGGGGAGGTTGGTGATTATTGTTGTTAGTCAACACTTCGTAATGAACTGCTTGGAATATTTCAGGTTTCCGCCAAGAAATAAATGATAAACTGCGCTCTTCTGGACTATTACGTATCGACGTTTCGGCTCAACTTATCAGTCCCATCTTCAAGGATCAAGAATCCAAGAAACCAGAACTCTTGACCGTTTGATATGGGAGCGATAGGTTGTCCCTAAACGCCGGTTAGGATTTACCACTACTTTCTGCGTGGTAACCCAGAAGAGGGCAGTTCTCAACTGCATGTATTATTAATATTTTTGACCTCCTCCTTAACCGTTTGATGCCTAATGTCAACTATAGTGGTCGTACCGCACCGCTAACCTCTGAAGTTGCATTTTATATATTTATTCAACAAATATAGGTACTGAATATTTTAAACATGGTATATACTCTCCGTTTTTTTTCTCTCTTCAAAATGCAGTTTGTTTCATAATTCTAACATATTTGGT
>Ga0136643_10006242_pt1 | contig 17029 bp, 8 predicted proteins | sample TergutLab28metaG_FD_96883 | JGI IMG/M metagenome (GOLD analysis project Ga0136643, IMG submission 96883) | Labiotermes labralis P1 segment gut microbial communities from Petit-Saut dam, French Guiana - Lab288 P1 (version 3) (version 3) | ecosystem: Host-associated > Arthropoda: Insects >... | reverse complement strand
TAACAAATACATATTAAAACTGGCAGGAATATGTGGTTTCTGTAATGTTAATATCTGTACTTAACATCAAACTAACTTGTGAGTGACATAAAGCCATTAAACTTAACTACAAAAACACTCGCACTCATGTCATAGTTGTCCTTAGGGTTCCAAGCACTATACATGATAATGCCCAGCGGTGACATAACATGGCTGACTGCGCATTCCGGTATAAGCCTACTACATAACTGTACTAAAATAAGTACCTGCTTTGCAGTAATTGTTAAGTGTCCTCCACCAGCTGCAATGCAGTTTTCGGCACGCATCAAGACGGATTGAGTAGCGGAAGCAAGCTAGCGTGAGCTGAATTGCCGTCATATGACACCACACTCAAGGACGGAAATGGATAAGATTGTCAGCTGACAGGTACAGTGTGTGGACCCGCAAGAAGACCACTTTTTCTCTGGCCATTATCTCCGTAACCGTTCAACTTCGGACATAGGTGTTTTGGGTTATATCGGTATACTTTAACATAAGGAATACCCTCCCGAAGTCTGGCACATTCCTCCTGGGACACCCTGTATATATATTGTACAGTAGATATACACTCTGCAGATCCATATGTCCACTAGAGTATAGTCACACACTGTATAGGATGAGGTTGTCAATCCCCTAACTCCCAACAAATACACTGTTTTAAATGGGAATTTTGTGTTCGATTTGCGCGACTTTTTCAGTAACGTATCCCTAGCGTGAAACGAGACCTGCCTCTACAAGTACAAATATTCTTTCAATAATATGAATTATATTCGGTGTGTTCCCTGGCCCTAATAAACACTTTAGAATTTTTAAATGTCCAGTTGCAGTGTGGTCAGTGACAAGTGAAGATCATCTGTCACCACAGTAACGAGGCCATTATGTACTTCTGAGAGAAATTAAGTCGCCCAACTGAAACTAAACTCAACCAGATAAAATGAGGGAAAAGGAATGAAATAAACTTCGCCTTCTGTGCTGCAGGAGATACAGGGGATTCAATTTTAAATTTTAAATATTTTATTCAGGCAGTGAAATTTCAATGTCCCACACAAAAGTTAATGTGGCTCCTGGGGGGCCACATGGCCCATGTTGAGAACCATTGATATAAACTAATGCACATAAACCTGTTTTCTCTTCTATGTAAACAAAAATGGGTGAGCTAACATAGACAACTGGACACAGTAACGTACATTAAACATGTGTCTCCTGTCTGTGTGCATCGACTGGGCTGAGCTGTCACAGCACAGTGGACAATTATTTTCACTGTAGAGAACTACTAGATACTGTTAAAAGTTAATGTGTTCTAAACTGGTCACTTTTATACAAGCATTTATGAGTTAGCAACAGCTATGCAACACATATCTTGCGCAAAAGTCACACAGAACCACCCAGCTGAGTATCCTTTTAGCCTAGTACAAGACATTCGCACAGTAAGGACACATTTTCAAAGCCTTTTGTCTCTTGCAACTGTTTTTTTGTTGAGGCTTGCTTCCACAAGAGCGCACAAAAATATACACACTGAGGAGGTTTCATGTGAAATTGTGTGCAAAATGCATATTACACAGCTGCTATTGATTGTGCATTTACCAAATGCACAACAGACTAACCCTCCTTGATGGATTTCATCCTGTTGTGCTTCTGACAATCAACAAATCAGTTAAGTCACCATCTAGCACAACTAGATAATTGCGTATTATAAGAAAGTTAAATGTTGCAGTACTCCCAGACCATCATCAGGCTTGTAATTAAAACTTGCAATAAAAATTGACTGCCTGGTAACACTTTTGGGAAAGATTTCTCTTAAATGAAAAAAAATGGCCTATTCTGTAATTCAGAGTCAGTAACAATGGGTTTTGCAGATCCAAGCAAGCCAGCATCATGGTTGGTCAGTTGAACTTACAGTTTGTACACCACACAGCCTTTTTCAGTGTGATATTAAAAGTTGTCTGACTTACATTCTCACCATCAAGTTCAGCTTGCTTGCAAATGTATCATCATTACAGACATCAAAATATGTATAAAATACAATCTTTGCCATAAGAATCATGCCAAATGTCGCTCTTACAGAATTATTATTTTCAGCATGGATACCACTGAATGGGTTACTCAGTTCCACAAAAAAACAAAATATTTTCTGATATCACAAAGATTTCTATTTGCCAATGGTTGTACAGGACAGCCCTCTGATTCCGAATTTCCATACAAGATACACGACAGTTACGTTCAGACATGGCACAAACCTTTAAACACAAAGACTTCTTGTGAGTTGGTGTGCAGTGATTAGCAGAAGTTCCTACCTGTCATTCCACAGTCTCAAGGCAATGACCTTGTAGTTGGTGAACACATGGAAAGAAGGAGTGAATTCCTGAATCTCCCTCATTTGGCCTGAAACAGATGGTATACGCTGGCACTCCGAACAGCAGATTCTTCATTGTTCCTTCTTCAGTTCTGATCATACAAACAGCTGAAAATTACAGTTCACCAACTATTTGCAACATTCTACAATGAATACCCCTGAATAAAGTCTTTAATACTAATATGTCAGAAAATGTGCATTCAAATTTAAGATGTGCCCCCTTGTTAATTTCCCAAATCATATCCCACACTTATCACCTCACATGATGCTGGCCTTCACTGCAGGAATACATACTTACAAAAGGGGAAGGGATGGTGGGTGCTCTGTCACTTTGGCAGATCAAGTTCTATGCACACAATGTGCAAAGGGAAGGTGACGAATTCCTTGCTCATTCACACTGTGTCATCCTCCATCACTTGTAACAGAATTTCTTCTGTAATGCCACATCATATAAGAGAAAAAGGAATAATTACATAAGCAGGACTCACTTCTTCAATTACAGTCCACCTACTGGAGGATACAGTACTTGTGGACATGCATTACTCCATGAATATATACACATTCACGATTTTCAACGTGCAAATAAAATGAGTGTTAATGAATTTTATTGACTTTTGGGCTGTGCTGTGTGTGCAGTTAGCAGATGTATTGGAGGAACATACTGTTCCATCTTCTGGGTAGCAAAGGTCAGACCACTGGGGGGCACCTCAATGCAGCCACAGCTGGGAATGTTCATCACCAAGCCCAGCAGTTTCAAAATTGATGCCAAGGAACTCCTGTCCACAAATGGCACTATCTATAGGCAACGTTCAAACCCATACTTCCATGTGCAGTGACAGCCTTATGCATTGCAAATGAAACAAATCTCTAATCTCCCCCAAGAGTCATTCCCAAGATGTTCCTGCACAGTTACATATGCGTTCCATGATTCTTCCCAGACATTCCTAATTATCTGCGATCTGTATCTACATAAGGGTAAAATGCCATTTCTCTGGAAATTTTTTTTAGTCATAATACCCTAACCCTCTATAGCGGTATGTTCCCAACTGGCACCATCTCTCTTCACGTCTAAATCACACCTGCAGAATAAAATGCACGTTAATTACAGTTTTAAGTGAATACACCTGATTCATACCGGAAAATGCAATCTGGATTCTGCTGTGAACGAGAATTCTCAGTTATTACCACGTGTAGTATGGTACTTCTATATGTGATTTGATTGCCTGAAAAAATAAATATACAAGCATATATTCAACGGGATTATGGCAATACCACAGCCGTTGAAATGCAACGCAAATCACGCTTCGTGTCACGGCCATCTTCGGTTAGGATGGTATGTAACTTGGTCCGTTTCCTGCCGGAGATCGATTATTTCAAGCCATCAGCGACAACTAAATCCGATTATCCGCGATGCAAGACTCACGATACGAAGGTGGTGGGGGGGATATTAGAGTAGGCTCATATTGACAGGAACAAAACGCAATTTTCTAACAGATAAAACAGAACAACTATGTCCATGGGTACTAAGTGCAGAATAGTAAAGTACCGCAAATCTGCAGCCCAGAGTTTAAATGGTACATAGCAGGATCATAAGAATTATAATTAAGAAGACAAACATTTGGCGTTCGGGACGAGTAATCACAATGGCCGCACTTAACAGAGATCACCAACTTACCAAGTCGCAATCAATTATTATGTTTCCGTTCGTTTGGTTCCATTATTTAAAATGTGTCACGCAAGAACCCCAATATTTGTCATTTGCCATATTCATTGTTTGTCCAGTTGTGCTGCCTCTTATACTCTATATACCAGAGGCAGGTGCACCACCCTCTACTCGCCCCCACCTATGACCCTGTTCTGCAGTACCACCTGCATTGCGCCAGGTCAAACGTGACTACGTTGGAAGTAGAGTTTGTCTCTTAGAAAATGAATTTAAATTTTGTTTTGGTAAGGTCCACTATATTTATTGACACTGAAACTTACCGTTCTATTGACAATGTGCAAAGCGGCCAGGGCCATGAAGCCTATCACTCACCTCCATCTAGAACTGAGGTTAAAAATGAGTGGAGCTGTACCTCCACACTCCTATACATAAACCACCACCCGCAATATCTTTCCCAACAGATGCAGTAACCCTTTCCGGACACACACACACAATGTCACGGTCGGGCGCCTGTCACTACTTCGTAATCAGGAGGTCCTGGGTTCAACTACCAACACAGCTACCGGCTGTCTTGTGGTCATTCTTTATTCTTCCCAGTCCGTCCGCTGAAATGCGGGGAGAACACCTGAATTACGTCACAACCCCATCCTTCCACACTCCGTAACTTCACTATTCACCTAGGGCAGCTCGTCCGTAAGTGCTGCATCCCTCCCCCCTCCAGAAATTCGCAATTAAATATCTGAATAAAAGTTCTTATTATGAGATACCAACATTCTTTAAAAGTATATGAGTGAAATCATTTCAAATTCAGATAGTTCGTGACAGACTCTAAGCGCTGCATAAATCACAGCGTGCTACGTCAGCACATCTTGCGGGCGTGTGAGGAAGCTCGCCGAGCTATGCGTGTTGATGGATGGCAGTGTGTAGCCCGGCCAGCATTAAGAGAACTTGCTATATCCGTTTACCTTTCCTAACATTCCAAAAGCTAACAGTTTGATAAACACTTTACCAATTTCCAAAGCCATGTTTGTGAATTCTTTACTTCTAGTAGTCGCAATTTTGAGATAATCTTGAACATTAACGGAGTTAAGTATTTAGAGGATTCAATTTCTCACACATAACTCTCGCTACGAAGACTTGAGATTCAACATTTTGGTCGTGAAACACCCGAGCCAACTTCTCTACTCTGAAACGCGTGAAGGATATTTGAAGGAGCACGTCACAAAACCGTCCTTCTACTTTGACAATTTTAAATGTGGAAAAGTTATGACTGAGAATATTATTAACTTAATAACAAGGTGATTGATAAATTTACCAGTCGTAAAGAAAGTATAAAGGATTTTTTAGACAAACAAAATAGTAAATCGAGAAATTAGTCACAGAATAACATTTTTATAATTAGTTTTACTAAAATTAAAACAAACTGTTGCACATTCTTATGAATACTGTTACAGAAACTAAAAATTTGCAGTTTTACATCACACCATAAAAATAAATAACATGGAAAATTAAACGGAGCCCTTCTGATTATCAATATAACAATCCTAGACCCAGTCCTGCAATAAGAAAATCCCATAAGCCGCCACTGCTCTTCACTATCCACTTGGCCTACACCCCAACAGTAAGGAATTCAGACCATTCCAAAGGATCAGCATTAAGACATATGTTACAAGATAATGGAAACTGGGAAATATGCGTTAAATTGCCTCTTTTCTCCACATTGTTCAGACCAACTCTGGGGCCCCAACTTGGCTTCCTATTCAAAGGGTATGGGGACCCCTCTCCTAGTGGTAAAGCAACTGAGGCATGAGGCTGACCATTCACTTCCATCCAATGTACAGGTTAAGACAAAGGGACAACTTTATGAACTTTGTTATGCATATAACTTGAAGCTGCTGTTATGCATATAATTTGTTAAGCTGCAGCAACACTCTCTCTTCAATTGGAACAAGGTCCATGTATCATAAAAGAAGACATAAAAGACAGAAAACTGTGGATATCTGTGGTTGAAAATTATTAAATTTCTTTCTTCACTATACCCAGAACCACACGTACTGCATGTGGAAGAGTCAGGACATAGCTAGAAGGTATGGTCACCCAAGTGGCAAAGTGGAAAGGTGCAGCAAAGAGGGCCTAAATATCAAACTGCACTTGACAAATTTTAAATTACTGAGCCAAATAAAAGGAAATTCAATAAATGTAACTTTTTTTAAAGTTCATAATTTCTGTTAGGGGTGACCATTGTGATTACTCACCCCAGGTACCAAGAAACCTAGCTAAGCCATTGGATAAAATCATAAAAACACCTAGCCAACATGTAATGAACTAGAAGTACAGAAGGTACCCAAGCTTAGTAGGACATGTTTCATTACTTGTTTGAAGCGCATAAATGTTTAAATGTACTGTACCATTAATCCCACTTCCCTCCACCCTAGCACCTGAAAACACTTCAGAATATCCGATCTGTAGCCGATACACAAAAATTCACATTCATGTTCCCAAATAATTTTGATCAGATATGCAGTTAAAATTGAGAAAAAATTTTGAATGTAGTTAACTGTTTTATGCTGTCAGTTTCCTGCAATCAGTTTTATAAATACCATACATAACTGAACACAAAATGACCCAACCCCCCTCCAGTCACAGTCTTCCAATTTCAAGTAAATATCTGTACAAACCATGTTTAACTTTATGCACAACTGCAGAATGGTTCCATTATTTGAATTATGACATAAGAAAAAATTGTCTCATATTTGGATAAATATGATATTTACGTTTTCTTGCCACAGCTGAGGCAATTCATCGTTATTTCAATTATTTCAGTAACTAATACATTTGTGGACCTTGGACTATGTTCACATCATGCTTGAATCACCACCTGGTCTTATCCTTGGCTATTCAGTGTAGTGCCAAGTAAAAAACGTAAAATTGGGGTATCGTACTTGATACTCTGTTCAGGTGTCCATCTGATGTTGCAGAACAGTGATGACCTGGCAATTATAATTTCAGCCCAGACAGAAACACTTGAAGGAAAAGTATCTGGACCATAATTGTAGATTATCTGACTAGAAGTTTAAATCCTCACCACTCTCTGGTGACCTGCAGTGCCTACTGCCAAACTCAACTCCAACAGATTTCTTAGACTATTTGAAGCATCTGTAAAAGGTAATTTTAACACACTACACACAGAAAGGAAAATAAAACTGTCAGCTAGATTCACTGTAACTGAAGAGGTAAGACAGAGCTGAAGCACTATGCAGGCTAGATTACTTATCATTACTTCTCACCTCCCATTTTTGTCTACACAGCTGACCTACTTAATCATTCTTGATCATACTGCCTGTCCAATTCAGTTGCCCTGGCACCCCATCTACAACCCAAACTTGGCCCAGTGCTACTGACTGCCTGGAACTGTTCTTTCACTTTCCTGTGAAATATCAGCCTTAGCAAATGGAGGGTGATACTGGTCATTATATCCATGTACACTACTGATACTGGTCATAACATCCATGTACACTACCGATACTGGTCACAATATCCATGTACGCTACTGATACTGGTCATAGTATCCATGTACTCTACTGATACTGGTCAAAATATCCATGCATGCTACTGATACTGGTCACAATATCCATATACGCTACTGATACTGGTCATAATATCCACATATGCTACTGATACTGGTCAAAATATCCATGTACACTACTGATACTGGTCATAATATCCATGTACACTACTGACACTGGTCATTATATCCATGTACATTACTGAAAATCTGGTCCACTGGCATCTGTGGCAATGCTGACATGCTAAAACTACAATTGCCTGCAAGGGGTACCAGCTGCAGAAGACAAACACATTCATTCAATTCAAATACTGTTAAAAAACACATACATCTCATATTCGGGTAAATATGTCACCAATTCTATTCAACGTGAACAGCAAACACCTTGCCATGGAAGCCCTTGAGAGGTTTGGAGACTTCAAAGTAGGAAGACAAGTAATATGCAATATGAAATACGCAGATGACTTTATGCTACTGGATAAGGATGAAACGATGCTATAACTGAAAGACTAATTCGAATTTGAAGATGCCATGAAATGGAAATGAATGTGGAAAAAACTAAGGTAATGAAAATCCCAAGGCAACCATCCTCAATACGGATTATGACAGATCAAAAAGAGTGGAGAATGTGGAATATTTCAACTCCTTGTATTCGGGTACCATGAAAACAAATGATGAAAGATGCACACATGAAATGAAATCCAGAATTGCAATAGCAAAAGCAACATTCAACAAGATCAAGGCTCTTTTCACCAGCAAATTGGACTTAAAATTTAAGGAAGAAAATATTAAAGTGTTACACTTGGAGCACAACTTTGTCTGGTGCTGAAACTTCTTTGGGAAGTAGATCAGAAATACCCCAAATTTGAAATGTGGAGCTACAGAAGGATGGAGATCAAGTAGACCTGATCATGCAAGAAATGAAGATTTCTTACAGAAAGTCAAGGAGGAGAGGAATATCCCACAAACAATAAAAAGAAGGCTAAGTGGACTGGTCACATCATATGTAGGAACTGCCTTCTAAAACATGTTATTGAAGGAAAGACATGGTGAAGGACAACAGGTGATGAAAAGATCAGGAAGAAGATGTAAGAAGCTTCTGGATGACCTTCAGTAAAACAGAGGATACTGAAAATTGAAAAAGGAAAACTAGATTGCAATCTGTCGAGAACTGGCTGTGGAAGAGGCCATGGACCTGTAGAGAGACAGACTACAGAATGAATGAATGAATGGAATGAATTAATTGAATGAATGGAATGAATGAATGAATGTATATGTCCCTCTGTGTAGTATCCAACCACTGGTAATCTGCCCAGACCCCTTTGCTTGCCCTCTAGATAGAATCCATCACTCAGGTTCCTATAATTGTCACCTGGCATAACATCCCTCCATCCATGCAGCACTGCTGACTACACACACTTCTACATGTGTCCCTCTGCCTAGGATCTTCTTGTAGCCCTGCAGAGTTTATTTGGACCCCAGAAAGATGAAGAATACTGCAGACTGAGGAACTTCAGTATTAATACTGTTCAAGTAACATGAGGTTGATGAAGTCAAAAACGATGAGCTGCAAAGTATACATATCCAGGCATGGAAGACATGAAAATGCATACATTTTAAATGGACAATAAAGGGAAGAGACCACTTTAGGGACTTAGGCAATGGCAGATATGCTGCTGCACAATCGTAAGGAAACAGGGAAAAAGGGTGGGGATGTACAATGGATTTATTTGGTACAGGACAAGGTCACATGGCAGACTGTCATGGATGTACCAGTAATAATAAACCACTGGGTTATGTAAAATGCAGGAGATTTTGTGACTGCCTGGGCAAATACCAACGTTCTGAATAAAGACTCTATTAAGTTCTGGTCAGGTTGGGGTTTTACATATTACATGTATTAACTGCAAAAATTAAGGAAGAACACTGACTTCAACACCAACATTGGCCATTTTATTTTCATTTTTCCCCTTTCTTTTTTCCCCATGTTTCCCAGACTGTTAACAAGACTTGTTTTCTTTTAATAGACCATAACTTCTGCAACATTTTCTTCAATTTCTTGAACTGTATATTGACTGGTAACTAATATAGTCAGTATTCTTTATGATACGTAGTAATAATAATAATAATATATATGTATATACATTTTGTACACAACTTGAATTCTCTCTTTTATACAGCAACATGCATACAAGAATAGTTATAGGTCACACTCAGTATTCAACATCAGTACAAGTCTATGCTCTCTAGCATTAGTTAAATTGGAGGTGGCAACAACAGCTGATTTGCACTCCACTGCTTGTATATACTAAACTATACTACATGGTAGCAGTAGTTTGGTTGTCATTCGGCACAAATAGCACAGCTTTGGTGGTAAGTTACATGAATGATGACAGAGCCAACAAACTTCCAAACCAAAACATCCAATGTAACCATGTGAAATACTATTTCTGGATTTAATGATGATTACAATAAGAATGCAGTCAAGCCACCTGGACATTGACAATGGGACATTTCCTTCTGAAAGTCACTTTCTAACAGCGATGCATCATCCCTATGCAATCTGTTAAATCTGTGACCAAACACAAGATCAATATTAAGTTGTGCAGTACGCTATGAGAGAAGAAAGAAACGAGTAGTGACTCCCAAACACAGGTTAACACTAACCATGCTACCAACAAGACTTCACTCAAATTTGTACTGTTTTCTGCTCTGAACAAATTTGTATTCTGAGAATGTGAGTGAAGATGTTGTACTGACACCCAAATGAGTTTGTGGCTTTGGATTAATATAATTATGAGCTACCAATGAAGAATGTAGATAAAATATAGAGCGTTGTATTACTAAACTCAGCACAGAGGGGGATAAGGAGGTGCCATTCTACATAAACCTGGTGGCTAAGACCTTGCAGAAACAAGAGTTCAAATGTTTCATTTTACAGTAGTATTACCAGTATACTACTAAGTTAAAGTAAATGGACTGGTAAGAATTTGCTACAAGCATTCTATAACATCGTAACAAGTTTTGAAGGCACACACTATTATTTGTGGTGAAATGTTTCAACCTAATTTAACTGTAATAAATGTAACAGTTTCCTACCTTTCATTAAACATGGTGACTATTTTAAATTATTTTTATCAACATTCAGCTTTCTCTTCTTCTCTGACACAAACTGTGCATGTTGGGTAAAAGTGTTTTGGTTTGGAAGAATTGACGAATTGGCTACAAAGTTTTAACAGTGAATGACTTAACACACATTTGGTATTTAGAGATACCTAAGTATGAGTATGGAAATATACAAAGCTATATATTTAGCCTCATACATTCTGTTATTAAGTGGTAGTGTGCATAACACACTCCCCCAATCTGACAGCAAAATACATAGTGGCTGGAATGTTTTCCAAGAACAAATTACGATATGCACTGCAATTAACTGAACCCAGTGGAGCGTCTTGCCTCACCTGTATCACTTGATCTGATATAATGTGGGGATCGCAGGAGGCGGTACAGACATAACCAACCTATCACAGGCAAAAATGTTCACAGAAAACATTCTGACAAGCAATGACCAAATACAGTGCAACAGTATTCATAATCTAGGCTCTGGCTACCTGCAGGTAAAATTTTACATGTTCTTTGTTTCCACTCGATCTAACTTTAATTTGCACCTTTATTTTATGTTTAAAACATATACATTTTCATGCAGTGGGGTTTTAGTGGTGTGGAGAATATGATATTGCATGGTACGGAGCAAAAAGTATTTATCTAGGTCTTTCCACCACTTTGCTTTCACTTGCAGATCTCAAGACATCCAGGAGATCTGCAACATTAACATCTCATTTATTATTATTATTTTTATTTTTATTATTGTTAATTATTAATTATTATTATTTATAACAACATTTCACGAAACTGCAAAAGTATTTTTTAATCCGCGGAGTTCAGTCTGAGAACTAATTGACATCAGGTTCAGGGCATTCAGTTCTCCCAAACATTACATATCAGTGTTTAACCTGAAACTTTACACCATAGCCCTTGTATAGCAAGAAGACCTTAAAACTACAGAGAAAAAGCCGCAGCCATTTTTAACTTCATGTATCAAAATCACAGAACAAGTACTTTTTCAAAATGTTTTGTTTTACAAGGCCTGTCTTTATCCTATAATTGAGATGCTTATAACTATGTTTACAAGAAGTTTAGATCTCTTCTTACACAGAAGGAACAGCAGCAGGTTCAAATATTGCTCACTGATGGATGGAGGGAGGCACTGTGCAGGTTAGGGAAAAACTGACTAGTTGTCAAACACATGGCAATGATTCGAATATCAAAGGTCACACTACATGGGATGAAGCATTTTGACACATTGGTCCATGTAATTTATAATCTTTGTATCACTAAATATGCTTAACCACTGCTGCTAGGCTGTAAGGACTATATCCCAATCCGTACTTTCCAGAACGAACAGACAGATGCTGTCCGTCAATCCCGATGTTATATAACTTTGCAATAAGTCACACTATGAAAAAATAAATAGTGGCCTACAAAATTCAGAATGATTATCATAATTATTATACATTAAAAGCATAATATTCTGTTAACTTCATTATCTAAATCAGTTTGTTCTGTCCAATGTGGAAGCTCGTGCTTCATCCAGCATCACAATCTTCACTCCTCCAAGTTATATACAAATTACATACTGTTTACCTAAGTGATTTCTCAATTTAACAGCAATAACAAAGTAACACTTAATTTCTGGCACAGGAATTGTGCAAATCACAACCAGCACATTATTCTGTTAAGGTTTCACATAAAGTTTGACCAGCAGACGCTTATAGCCACCACCTTGCTGCTTCCATTCTGTAACCTAACAGACTGTGGAATATATATAATTGTTCATAACAGGAAAACTGTCATGAATTTTATATACATAATACAATATTTTTTTCTTTCATTCTTACAAAATAGATGTTATATAACTCACTTTTTTATGCACGAGGTTCGAGCAAGACAGGAAGCATTATCCGCTAAATACTTCAATCGCCCTAACAAGTCATTTATAAGTTATAACTTCTGCTGCATTTACAAGTTGTAACTAGCCCTTCATATGGAAAGGTGCAGACAATTACACCATCTGAAGATAATGAGGGCATCAGCTTTTCAAGGCAGGCAAGCAACACCCTACCATATTTCAACATGAAACATTCACTACGTAAATACATTCAATACATCCCTTAAAATTAGGACATAGTAGAGTGCAGAAGTAAATAATGAAGTAAAATAGTTACACAAATTGTAGGCAAACTTAAGAAGTAAAGTGAACAATAACCAATTATACTGTTTCAGAAAGATGGTTTATATACTACAGGATTGCCATACAAACATTATCAAATGCATGGAAAGTTACAAAAAGCTATGACAGACATTTTTAGAATTTACCACATTTATCAGATTATTCATGAACTAAAAGGACTGCAGGAATAAGCAACAGTATTAAATAACAGGGTGATTCAGACATAATCATTCTTGTGAGTGAATTACCTTGAGCATATGCTGATATTGTGACAGCAGTATTCTATAATATCAGGGTAGAGTAAGAACAAGAGTGATCACCTCCTAGCTCAAAAACACATTTAAAATTATGTGACAGTTTGTTTGCAACAAGAGATAAGAAATACCATGGACCACATTAAATTTTTGCTAGTGACAGATGGACCATAATACCATGCATTATTTTTCTCTTGTGCTCAATTTTTAATTACGCAATTCAGAAAAAAATTCATGGGTACTTAGATCTTATATTTTTATATCTTATAATGGACAGAAATAATAACAGGAATAACAATAAAATAAAAATAATAATGAAAAATTTGTAAATGGACTTCTTGTTAAAAACTGTCAGTACATCTTAAGTAAATTAAAATGTTTGAGGTACTGCTGATCATTGGCATCATAACAGAACACTGTTTAAACGTGCATATTTATATTCTATCTGACCTATTCTATTCTCCTCCCAACCTCTCAAAGATGCTACAGTAATTATGAAACAACGAAACTACACATGGAATCTGTAAGCATCATATGAACAAAATAAATACATGGTATGGAAGGAGTGCTGTTCTAAATTGTACAAACAGCTGTCAACTACTGGTAATTGTGTATTATTTGTTTCCAACTATGGTATACAATTTATGTAAATATTCTTTCTCCTATCCAAAGTTAACTCTGTATTATCAAGTACAATGCAGCAAGGATCTGCTTCAGTAAAACAAGTAATGACACTGTATAACACAACCAAATACAGGTCTCTCAGTTCTGTAATAGTCACGGTGAAACTATCCCAAGGACTGAAGAGTTAAATTCTTCATCTTCCCTATGATTACGTCCTGTCTTCCTCCACAGGTCTAGTGACGTAACTCACATCATATCAACATGTCATTCCAATGGAACATGCTCCACTCTAATACAGCAGCCCTCAAGAAACCCAATAAAAAGAATGCATTTATACAATACCAGACGTTAACTCGAGGTTCCATATAACCTCCTGTTTTGGAAAATTTTTCTCAAACAGGTATAATGTTGTCTCTGCCATTACTCATCGTTGTTTTGTTGTGGTCCAGCTTCACAATTCACCACAGTTTGTGCAAGGTAACTCTGCACCACTCTTAACAATTATAAAAACAAGTTACACAACTAAGAGTCACCCTTCTGTTTCTTAATAACATTCAAGGTTTGGCTGCATCCAGTCAGTGAAGTGAACAGCACAGCAAAATATAGGACATCTTCAGTCACAAAACCCTGCAGAAATTATTCGTTGTTTGAAACATGACCAATACATACAGATTTCACTTATATTGTCTTGGTGCATACGGCTGTTCCAGCAGTGTATAGGCTCATGGCTAGTTTAAAATGCCCTCTTCCCCACAAGCTAGCAAAAAAGATATTGGCCACTTTTCACCATCATCACTGTCACAGAAATATGAGACACTTAAACGGTAAACTTTGGTTTTAAGCTCTTGGCAGTAACAATCTTAAACATGATGGGGTAGCAGATCTCAATCTGTCTTCAGTCAACATAAATCAATGCCTGCATTCATCCCTTTTAACACGCAGCCAACAGCACCACTACTTCCCTTGGTCAGTTAGTCAAATAACAATGATCACTTGAGTCCACTCTTTGTGTAACATAAAATGCTGAAACAAACAACCTCAGCAAGGACACAAATCTTTGGTTGCAATTATTCCAGCTCCTTATTATTTCTTGCATATTTCTGGCAATTAGATTCTGGGTACATGCATGTACAATTACCAATGTCAACATAGCTTTCTAACCTTTACAACTTAAAAAAACCAATAAAGTTTAAGTAAAAAAAATAATAATTTTACATAAATTTTATAAACAATGATGGAAGCTCTAATGCAATATATGTTTCAATTTCTTACTGGGGAACAGTAAGAAAATCAGATCACTAATAAGCTTTAGCATTATTACATGTTACCAAAGATTAGGTCCAACCTCCAGACAACACTTGAGCATTACTAATGAATATCCACTCTTACTTTGAGCTTCAAACCAACTTTCTTGCTGAGGCAAACAGTACATAGTGCTGCTCCTGCATGAATTACAAGATGTTTCGAAGGTTCACCTATATGAAAGCCCAACACTCCATTGCCTTCACAACAAAGTCTTCTTGTGGGGCAAGTGGTTCATTCCCATATGTGCTACACTGCTGAGTTCGCCCTTGGTACAAGTCTCCATCCAGCCACAATCCAAATTTTCCACTGCAAAAGAGCAAGAAAATGAACTAATAATAAAAGCAGTCTACTGACTACACTTATAGGACCAGTTAAAGAATTATCTTCTTGGAAGTGATGATATGAAACTTGGCACACAGAACATCATCTTGTCACTTTTCACTGTGGCAACTGAAAATGCTGTGTATTTGTTAACATCAATCAACACGTCAATTTTGTAATAGAAAATATATTGGAAAGACAGGTAGACTCTTTTATATAAGGTTTCAAAAGCATTTTTGTGATTATAAACACGGAAATGGAAAATCAAAATTTGAATAACATCTTTTAGATAATAAATATTCTATCGGTTCTATGGAAGATATTTTGGAGATTCTACATATAACAAAAAAAGATGGAATATTGAATATTTTGGAAAGGTTCCATACCTATAATAAAACTAAATTAGACAATCAAATTAACAATGAGTGGACAATAAAATCTAATGTAATATTTGACACAATAATTCAAAGAAACACCAGGAGAGGGCACTCGCTGCTGTAACCTGCCTTCACCTTGTTCAGTCACATGTTGCAACGCATTCTGCATGCATGTATACACCGAGCCTTCAAATACACCTCAAAAACTATAAGTAGTCGTATATGTTCACAACGATTCACAGTTCAAATCTTTGTTACAAATTGAATTGAACAACTAATTATACAAAATATTTACTATTTCCTTGGTACCCTGGTACATAAAAACTACAGTTTACACCGATGTAAATAAGACATCCAACGACATAAATAAATCATGGAAAAGAGACTAAGAAAATATGAACATATACCATCCGAATTTCAACATATACAACAGTCACAAAAATCCTGGCTTCGCATAATGTGCAGTAAGTTGTGACTAAATAATATCTACATATATTTTAATAACAAAACATTATTCTACCTAAAATAGAAATGCTTTTAAATGTATAATACATATTAATTTTGTTTCAGTCCAAACAATTGCGTGGTATTACAAAAACTTTGTTATATCACAGGCCATAAAAACATTCATTTTATAATATTTTTAATATATTTCAATACATATGTAAGTCTTATGGACCCCACATTACATGAATGCTATTTGCACTGCATGCACCTGATTCTAAGTTTTGTAAAGATGGCCTGATAATGGTCAAATGACCATAATTTGTCCTCAAGATAACAATAAAATATATCGTTGTGTTTGGAAGACATCAGAAACCGTTTTGTTGTCTTTTAATTAGCTGTTAGCCCTGTCTAGGTTCAGTGCTGATGGCCTGATTAAAACATTTCAACACATATGGCAGTGGGTGGCAGATACTGAATTTATGACTCACTATGACTTACACTCAGATATCGCTGCAGTCGGGCCATTCTAACTACTGACAGTAATGGTGGCAAAGACAGTAATGGTCATGGTGGTAACAGCAGTTGTAGAGTGGTGATGGTAATGGTGCTGATGATAGAAATGAGAGTTGTGGTTGTGGGTGGTGGTGGTGGTGGTAGTCAGCAGTACACAAATCCCAGATGCCAGGTCACCCACATGGCTAAATTTTGTACACTGGTGCCAAATACCAACATATTTCTGAGTGCTCATTATGAACTTGGTTTCACATCATCCTTCCGGCACTTAGAATTTTGAACTGGCTGCTAGATTTTTT
>Ga0136643_10006241_pt1 | contig 17029 bp, 11 predicted proteins | sample TergutLab28metaG_FD_96883 | JGI IMG/M metagenome (GOLD analysis project Ga0136643, IMG submission 96883) | Labiotermes labralis P1 segment gut microbial communities from Petit-Saut dam, French Guiana - Lab288 P1 (version 3) (version 3) | ecosystem: Host-associated > Arthropoda: Insects >... | reverse complement strand
TGTGTAGCTGCGTGTGTGACAGCGTGTGTGGCAGTGTGTGTAGCTGCGTGTGTGGCAGCGAGTACTTGGTTTTCGCTATAGCTATGTGAGACCCCAGTATTCAACGAAGTGTAAAGACGAAGTAGCAAGAAATACTTTTTAATTCGAAAGAAACAAAGCGGGCAGCATGAAACACTGACAAAATGAGTAACTGCAGAGTGAATTAGAATGACACGAACCATACAAGAATAGTTTGGCCGAAAAAGAAATAAAAGTGAGGTTAAAAGTTTACGAAAGAGGGACAAATGTAGAAGAGCTGAAAAGTTAACTTCCCTCCTATTATCGAAGTGTTTGGAATTTTTTCCTTATAAACGTAAAGGTGACAGAAGAAATATTTACGACTGAACATGCTACTACATCACAATATATGCATCTCTATTTGTGTTCTGTTATGAATCTCGCATTTAATGAAAAATATATTAAATATGCCTTGCCACCACTGGTAAGAATATATGATGGCATGGCTGCCAGAATTCATCGCTAGCAGCAAACAAACCTAAACCAAAAGTCAACCTTAGTTTACACATACAGAAACCAAAAGCCTAACCTAAAATCCAAAACAGAGTTTGCAGATTGTGTTATATACATATGTTGGCAACGATGTGTTAGTTTCGATTAGTAATATGTAACTTGAAACCCTAACGCTAGTGGACTACGTTGTGTGTTTTGTGTCTGTGTTGGGAACAGTGGCATGAGCTTCTGCGACTGTGGTGTAGTGCAGCGAGAATTATGAAAGAAGATAGAAACTGGAGGCATGTATTCCATTATTATTATTATTATTATTAATATTACTATTAATGTTATTATTTAGTTGAATGCTAAAAAATCTTGTCTTGTTTAGAGAAATAATATTATTTCGTAGATTTATCGAATTAAGAATTGTAAACTATTAAATGTCAGAAGAGAAATTAATATTTCTGTTCTCAGACTTTAGACGGATTTTCTTAATAAGTACAACTCAGATATAAGGTGCATATTCAGCCGTCCTTCGAGGCATAATAATACTGAACGTCACCTTTTGGATTTACATGAAAATGTTGAAACGAGAATCTTTTAGACATTAAAATACATAATCCCTAAACTGTGTCCATGTCCTATTATGTGCTTTATTTTTGGGTTTTATGTATGCTCTGTCACTACATCAATGCATTATATTTGCCATACACGTTGCTTCCTGATATCTTGTTTTCATAAACACAGCTATGTTTACTCTTTACACTACATCCGCAGTCGTCACTTATTGTTGTCCTGAACTCATCACTTGTCCTTATAAGCCTTATCTTCAATTATTTGTCTTTTCTTCTTCTATGATTATATTCATAAATACTCATCTTACCAGTTCTTATTCGTAGCCCAGATTACATAGCACAGAATGTAAAGCTGATTAACGACTGATAAATTTCAAAGGACGAGGGAGGAGCCGGTCGTGGCCTACTTTAAGATATTACCCTTGGCTGATCCGAGAGGTACAGACAAACGCAAAGTAACACTTCAGTTATTAGTCTATGCTCCGGCCAAGAGTATGTGTACAGCCGAACGCCTGCCGATTTCACGCCAGAAGTATGTGTAACTCAACATGCTCGGTGTTCCTACGCAATTTAGTACACAAATTTCCTTATAATTGTATTTTGCTGTACATCGCTATTATGTTTGTCTATCCCTTGCGGTTTAGCGTGTTATCTTAAATAGGACCTGTTTTATGTTTTTTCCAGTCTGTCTGGAGTGCAAAATGTGTTAAAGTTAGCTGTATGTCGTCATGAGAATACATCCAACAAGTTCCTATGAAAATGTGTGAATTTATTACTTTATAATCGTTGTAAACCTCGTGCATGTAGCGGCCACCTTTTGTGGCCATCTTCAGGGAGGTTTTAATTTTCTGAAGGATATATTACAGAGATAACCAGCTTCGTTGTCTTTGAAATATATCTTTTGGTGAAAAACAACACGTCCCTAAAGATGGCCACAAAATATGATTTAAACATGTAGGAGGTTTAAAACGATTATAAAGTAATAAATACATACACTTTTATATGCACGTGTCGGTTTAATTCTCAAAGTGAAGCATCAGTGCATGGTCATAAAATTTAAAGCTAGCTGTATGTACTGTGATGTTTGTCCCCCCCTGCCCCCTCCACGCCGTCTAATTTTCTGCTATCCTGTTTACGTTAGCTCACTATATTGTGATGTTCATATCCCTCCTGTCTCTGCTGTGTCACTTATATTATCTGTGTACATTGTGATGCTCCTGTCTGCTGTACTCCTACCTTGTTTATGTTGGTTGTCTACACTGAGATGCTCAATCCTTCATCTCTCTGCTGCTGTCCTGTTCACATTAACTGCGTGTATTGTGATGTTCGTCCCCTTTTGTCTGCGATGCTCTCCTGTTTTGACTTTATATGTTCATATATCCTCTGTCTCTCCGGGCTGCTCTCCTGTTATTGATAACTGCGTGCATTGTGATGCTTATCCCCCTTTGCTCTCTATCAATGCAGTTGTCATCATTGGCATTCTTCAGCTTAACGTTCGCGTGCCATTTAAAACATTTTATATCCTTCCCACATCTGCCAATCCATATGTTGACATTAATTATCATATCAACGTATGTGACATTTTGGTTCTACATTCATACAACTTCTTCCCTATACTGGTCCATTTTTATAATCTCTCCTACTTTAAGCTGCTTCTAGTTTAATTATTTAAAAAGGAATGGCGTGTCGTAAATCTTCCGAATTGCCAAGGACACACGCCATGTTTTCTTTTTTATCTGACTAAGAATGATCTACTTCTTTCATAGTGGAAAATTTATGTAACAAATAAGCATAAGAAATAAGCCCAGATATATCTTCTCTTATCGGAACGGTGAGAGCTGTAATTTTCAAAGTCAGGTACTGTCACGACAAATACAACTTTATTTAATCTTATCAATGTGAACTTTACGTAACAAGTAAATATAAGAAATAAACATAAATATTCCTGCTCTTAATAATTTAAACATAAATATTCCTGCTCTTAATAATTTGCAATGAGCACAACTAACAAAAAGTTCCTGCGCTTGTTGGAGCGGTGGAGACAGCCATTTTCAAGAGTGATATTATGAAACCACACGTCATATAACCTTATCTCATCTTCTAAATGGAAGTTTTGCTACAGGACAGTATGCAGCTCACGTTCAGCCGCCATGTGTCAGACAATTCGGAAATAGCGCTGAGGGCACTGTTAGCAGTTATTAAGATTTAAGACCACTACTAATTCATTTTTTAAAACTGTAATGATCACTAGTGCTGTCACAGGGCAGTTTATCTCATCACTGCTCTGAATAATTAAATTAACATAATAAAAATTGAATTTCCATCGAAAAGCCAATACCCACCATCTCCACCACAAAAACCAATACTCTGATTTGTTTACGGATGTAGTCGTTTGTTCTACGAACTAAACGAAACGCATAAATATGTCAGCAAAAATGCGGTACGTTTTAATGTCAAAACGGTTGGTACTTAGGGGGACCATTGTTCTTTGGAGGGTGATTTAAATTGGTCCAAAATTCCGCAGGACGTGTTCTGCTGTGCAAGCAGATATCCCGTCTGAGTGAATATAGAAGGGTCGGATTGTTTGTTTAGAATCAATAGAGATGGCGATAATAATAATAATAATAAACGATGGGAGAAAAATTTAAAATTATGTAGCTTGATTCTGGTACTCATAATGTTTGTTAGAAGAGCCTAAAGACTTAAACATGAATTCCAAGTAAATGTTTTTTAATTTCACCTAACGGAAAGGGAAAATGGGATGTTTTGACAGTGATACAGCGGAATAGATGGTAATATCATAATACGAAAATAACAATATTATATAAATACGCAATAAGGAGGTATAGTTGTAATTTTAAATGTCGCTTCCTTTCCTAGATAATTATGCTTTCTGTAATAATGTCTCATATTATTCCGGAAAGTAATAAATTGAAGGTGACAAATTAATTAATAGCAGATAAAATAAATATGATACAAATTTAACATTTATTTAGAAACGGGACCCAGTAAAGCGGTATAAATGTCAAAGTTCTGTAAAATTAACAATACCTTAAGAAGTATTTGGTTAATCCGTATTTATTCTGCTTCCATCAGAGAAACGAAATTGCCAACGTGTCTTAGCCCTTTAAGTAACAGTGGTAAGTATGTAAAAAATTGAGCTGAACATTAAACATTTACGAATATTGTCCACACAGCATTTTAATGTCTTGTGCGGTACTCAGAACAAACAACGATTAATTCGATAAAGAACGTAAATAGGTTGTTGTCTGATGCAGACGTAGTGTGGTATGTGGGAGGTAGAAACCAAATGTTTGCATATTATTTTGATGGGTTTCCTGCTTCTTAAGACCCATTTGATTTTCTGCAATTTGCTTAAGCCTTCAAAGAACAGTTGTTGGCTTACTTTTATGTATAAAATTCAATAATATTGAATTAATATATATGTTGACTGTACTGAGCTTTTATGTGTGGCAGATAATTCTCAGTTTAAGTATCGATTATCCACTATACAGGATCACAACCTGCTGGTGTTTGTGACGGAGACGCAATGATTTCTGTGAGACAGTAAATAAAGTTTTATATATTATTTATATGAGCATCATGTTTCGAAGATTTGAGCCCAGTTTATATGAAAGTAATGAATGTCTCTTACGAAGACATGAAATGTGTAATACGAATTTCACTTATTTTCATTACAAATGGCATATACAGAAAATGCGGATTAAATGAGTTTGGTAAGATTCATTTTCCAAAGAGGGGGGTGGGAGAGTGAAGACGACAACGAATTATCTGTTACTCATTTGCACAGCATACAGATACGTCGAGTGTTCCGCATAAGTGGTCAAACAATGAGATTTTTTTAATAGACTTTTGAGTGAAACATTTTACATTTACACACTTTATAGGGAACTCTGTGAATACTTTGCGGAAATTAATGATTACTTTTGTACTCACCAAAGTGCCCCATCCCTGTTAGATGACTGCGTCGTAGTTACATCACTGACTACAAATATAACACAGTATTAGCGAACCTAAACCTTTCCTGAAGACAACACAACACAACACAACACAGCACTTCAAATCTGAACTTTGTATTCAAAGTTATAAGATTTGTTGATTGGAAATAACAAACGTCACGCCAAAAGACTGTTAGAATATATAATGACGCACGTGTCCTCACAGAAGTCGGGTTTTTAATAGTTTCTGAACGTAAGCCAATCCACTCACACCTTACTAGCCTGACAATTCACATTATATTCAATTATGTAACAACACCAAATCACTACACGATAAAGCGGTCAATTGACACTCGAATCACTTCAAATATTCTCTCATGCAGCTCTCGATTGCCGTCTGCTCCTTCAGCGGGTTAGTACTATACTCGAAGGTGTGTTTCTCTTGCCTGTGTTTTAGTACTTCGCGATACAAGAAGTCACGTGACACAGTGCTTGCTGCAGTTTGTGTGTACGGCAGTACCAGCAGGGTGGTCTAGTTGCTGTGCCGCTTGGCCAATTCAGTGGCAGCGGGGCATTGAAATGCCACCAGTGCTGTGGCAGGGTTTTGAAAGGCAATGAGTCAAAAATGCAAGCAACACATATTTCGTTTCTTTACATCATTGTAAATAATAAGATGTAAGAGTTCTTAAAAGTCAGTGTTAGATAATCTGTCAGGAATAGTATTAAACTCTGCGTATTCGTTAAAACACGGAGTCCAGCAATATACCACACTACAAATCGAACACACTACATAATTCTTCCTTCTCTTCTTCTTCTTCTTCTTCCTATTCTTCTTCTTCTTCCTCCTCCTCCTCTTTGTGCTCGGAAAACTGCAGTTCCTCACAGCCGCTCTTTCTTCTATTCCACTTGGTGGCACTCTTTTGTGGATTTCGAGCCCTTGCTGCAGACGGTTAGGTGCATCCTTCACCATCCTTCTTCTGCGTGGCGGTAGCGTCATTGCTGCTGCTACTAGGCTAGAGATTCGTTATATTCGCTATCACACTCTTCTCCTCTTTTGAATCTGCCATTTCTGAACCCACGCATGACATCCTTGACAGCGTGGCCCTTGCCAATTTCTTTTGGTTTGTCGTTTATTTTTTGAACAAAATGGAGCCATTTAGGGCAGCCATCTGTAAAAAAGTGACCAGTAAATGCAACATTAACTGAACAAATAACGTCCCTGGTCCATGAAATTGGCGTCGCCATTTCTGCAGACGTTGTTGGAGTTCCTTATCACTTTCAGACTTATCACTCCGTGTGTCTGCAATATCTGTACCTCCTACTTCATCATCTTCATTATCAACTCAATGACCATTAAATCGGTTTACACTAATTTGACTTATGACATTTTAATATTCATTAGTCTTGACAAGTCCGGCTTTCTTCGGCGAAGTCACGTTGAAGTATTTACTAATCACGAGGTAAATAACGCAGTACTGCGTCTTATTCTTCGTGATCCCACAGCCAATTATAAACACAAGGGTTTTTTAGAGTCATGAGCATTTATTTATCCATGTGGAGCAGAGCTGAGAATTCCCAGACCTACACTGCTTCGTTAATTTGCAGGTCCAATGTACGACGAAAAATAAAATCAGATACTTGAAAGAGCTAACACAAAGAAGCTATGATATCATTTATTATTCTACGACACCATTACATGCAGCTTACTGAAGAAGAGGTTCATGTTCAAGGTTAGACATTGATCGATGTGTAGTAAAGATTTCGTAATGCTATGTTCGTTCATCGCAATGCGGCAGCCAGAGGACTAACCCCATTTACCATAGTGTTCAGTCACTCCTGTGCCAAGGGACGTGGTCGAAATGGGCCAACTCCAGGCGAAGAAGGGAGGAATAGAAAGTAGAAATATATTTACCCTTTCAGGTCCGAAATTCGTGCAAACAGCATTAAACCTCCAGTTACTAAATGGCAGTAAACACTCAAAACTTCCATTAACAAAACAATGCGGTTAATGCTGCTTAGGGAAATAATCGCGGTTTATTTTGAGAACCATAGAAAACACATAAACACAGCGTGTTAGCATGTTACAGGGAGTCTGCATGTTAAATTCTGTGGCACACAGTTACCAGTGTCCTGTAAATTTTGTGGCACACAGTTAATAGTGTCCTGTAAAGGATTATAGATGGGAATATCTGAAAACATAAGAGTTCATACAAGAAAGGACCCCCGTAAAGGGGCAGGAAAGTTGGTCAATTGAAGGGTGCGAGGTTCAGATTTCGTGTGAACTCATTAAATGTTTTAACGACTCCATCATTGCAAAAATATTCATGTGCGACCTATCACTAAAGAGGGGGAGTTTTTATTCATTAATTAGATTGTTTCTAGCCCTCATAATGTCCCAGTTGTGAGGATTGTTCCACTTTATTTCTTTCAATTCCCTGCCATTTTCTAGACCGATCCATTGCCATTTTGTGACGCAGCCAGTTCCGTTTGATTAGTTTTCAGCTGTAATTATCTCTGCATCGCTGTAGGACTTCGTCCACTAGATCCAGTCCCTTAATTTTATCGCAGTTTATCTGCAGTACTCACAGAATAACTTCCATTCTTCCTATGGTTCTATTCAGTATCTGCTGTTCTCACTTTCGCCTGGGATGATGTCATTAACGGCAACTTTCAGTCTTTATATTCTATTAGGTACAATTCAGATATATCTTTCTGTAGCGTAATGACTTTTTGAGTTTAAACGAGTTACTTCTTCAGAGGAAACAGAAAAAACAATTAACTTCCATAAAATTCTTGGAATTCCTGAGCTTGTTAAGCAACTATCAACTGCTCAAGAAGAACGATCCATGTCAGTACAATTCCACAAATACTTATAGTCATTCGTCCTTTACTGGTGGTTTATAACTTCAGCAAAACACCACGTCATTAATGTAAGACTTTTATTAAAGTAGGCAGCCCCAGAAATTAAGCGGCCAATTAACAGCGCTGTCTCAGTTGCTAAAGACGTGCAGAGTCTAATGAGCTATTGTTTTGATAAATACTGATAAGGTTGCAGAAAGAAGTTGTCATGACTTGCACTGACGTGTAATTCTATCATTCGCTGGGATGAACGTAGGAAAACAAGACGATCTATCGATACAGAGAGAATTGTCACTAACGGCCCCGAACCGTGGAAGGATTATTTGACACGTCCTAAGCAAATTGCAAGAAACGGTAAGACAGACAGGATAAATGTCATGAAAGGGAATGGGAGGGAAATACACAACAATCAGCATCTTAATTTAATATCTTCATTCATTGTTAAGACATAATAGAGGCAGAACTGTAAATCTCTATTCACTGCAACTAATTTGTGGCAGCATTAACATATAACATAGAAATCACTGACGTGGACGAGACTGCTCGTAGATTGCACTGACTGAACATTCCTCCTACTGAAATTAACATATTTACATCAAATGAAATGTCTGACATGTGTATCTTAATAGGTCTCTGGGTTTTAATGAAAGACCAGCCTCGAAGTCATACGGAAGAGTAGAGGTATGAACTGTGCTCGCGCATTCTTAAACTTGGTAGTAGATGGAGGTGAGTGGTCAACTGCAGGCTCCGGCTGCTTTACCTCCATGTAAAAAACTCCCCTGTACCCACTAATCAAGAGTCTGGCTGTGCATTGGATATAAAAAGATATGCGATGTGTAAAGAATGCATAAAATTGTGGAAGCCGATTTTACGAGACTGACGTATTACCCGGAGATTTTATAAACTTAATACTCCGTTATATCGCGAGTGATATATTCATAGCGTTGCGCGTTTCTATTTGTCTGTACGTAACACAAATCCATAGGTGTATTTTCTCACGCTGATACGAGAAATCCAAGGTAAGTAAGTGGAAGGAAAAACTCGATTTGTGTTTCTCCCTTTTTCCCACTCTTCCTTTCTTTCCTGCAGTTCCTTCATCTTCCATTTCAGGACGTTTGTATTGACATTTTCTTTTAAAATTATGATATATGTGTAACATTAAGGAATCTTTTCTACGTTTGGTATAGTTCTGGGTTTATAGTTAATGTCTCCATTACTTGAAATGTGTGAAAGAGATGGAAGAGTAGAGGCAAAAAGAAAGCTAGAATGGATAAAGTTAGTGAGCAGCAAAGATAAGAGAAACAGAGAGAGTAAAATCATTTTGGTTGGACTGTTTCCAAAATTTTTTTTCAACCAAATAAATGTCCATTCTCTGCGAATAAGCGTTAAAACTCCATTTGCTTTATAGCTTCTGCCATCGTTGTGGCGGTGCGGCCTGCATGCATCGTTCTGTCTCCGTCACATTCTGACGCAAACATTCGTGACACCCCCACTGCAACTCACGGCAACCAAAGGCACGATATGTGTGCCTACTCTGCGAAGTGAACACATGTTCTCCGATCCAAGTGTTTCATATAAAATTACTTCTGCGCAAATTAGCTGTGTAGTACGGTATCTTGAGTGATAAATTATACAAGATACAGGATGATGTTCGTCTTTCTAGCTGCAATCCCAACTGATTTGTCGTTGATTTTTACTGTATCTAGGCCCAGGTGGGAGGATATTATTAAGATATGTTTCTAAGTAGTAGTATTTGACAATATAAACTCTATTTATCTGGCTCAAGAGTGGGAATTAGTGGTACTTTCTGTTAAAATTAGACGGATCTTTTGTCCTTTGAAGGATGGGGAAAGTGTTTGAATAATTGGGCGACTATTAGCTTCTCAGAAAGAACTGCACTACATCACGTAGTTTATTTCAGATTGCTGCTAGTTAAGTCCACACTGATATATGATCTGTTTACCAATCATATACAGATTTCCTTGAGTCTCTTTGTGTTCTCTTTCCTAGCAACGTCGTGCCACTAAGTTAAGCTTATCATTGTATCGTCTTTGTATGTAAAGGATTTCAAAATAAGTGTATTTAACTAATTACGAATATTTCTTGCACTGCTTATTTAATACCAGACAGACTACAAATGATTATTTAGTACCAAATAAACAGGTGAGAAGAAACCAATAAAGTCAATCTGGACGCGTGAGATAAGGAAGATTTGGGATTTGCTGCAGATTAATATGAAGGATTTTATATAGAATGACTGAGGAAAACTCAGTTGCTATAGCTAGTGATATTTATTCTCATAAGCAGGCATATATCCGAAAAAATTGCCGTTTCTAGGCTGAATTATTTGCAGAAATAATGTTTGTTTTTATGTTTTCATAGTGATTCATGAATACAAGCTTTCAAAGTTTGAAGCATTCGGCTTAAAGTATCAAAAATTGCAGAAGACGTTTCGATATGGCAGACAGAAGACGATGATTAGAGGAGGAAAGAGCAGTTTCAAGTCCACAAAGGTTCATACATTTCGCATGGTAGAAAGAGTTAAAGTATAAAAACATTTCAATATAAGTTCCACCGCAAAACATTGTTTGTGTTGGCACTTACCCTCCTACTGACTGCATTAGAGCCAGCATTTAGAATGAAGTAAGACTTGCTTTATAAAAATTCTGTTTTTGAAAATGAAGAAAAGAAATGGTGACGGACGGCAATACAAAGCGACAAAGTAGAAGGGAAATTAATAAAAAATTGAAAAGCGGTGATGACAAAAGGAAACTCAGTACTGAAAGAGATATAAAAGGGACAGCACTGAATGCCACAGAATAAAGGCGACTGCTTCTATTGATTACGTAGGGAAGTTCAGAGAGGTTACGTTTAATATACAGCCTGTTAAAAGTAGTTTAATGAGTGGCGGGAAATGTTTGAAAGGACATACAAAATGTTTTACTACGTGGCATTTTATGAAGGTAAGTGAAAATATATTCGTTGGTGTATGTTTCCGTTCTTTCGATACGACCTGATTCGAGCCATCTGAATACTGATATCGTACTGAATATGGCTGTCATCATACTTTGTGAAAATCTACCCAACAATGTTAAAGTAACATTCGTAGATTTTCGCGACCTCTATGTAACTTACGTACTTCATGTACAGTAATTGTTTTGCTAAAAATAATAATTTTATTGTAAAGAAGTGTATATATTAGAACAAGACTTCTCTTGAACTGGTAACAGTTTCTAAGATAGTCAAGAAATTCCACATACCTTATGGGTGCGAACGTCCATCACCTTGTTCACAAGAGCCAGCCAGTTATTCCCATTATCAGACACGTGAATCAGTCCAAATATTCGAAACCTATTTCTTTAAGACTCCATTTTAATATTACCCTGCCATCCACGCCTATGTCTTTAAAATGGTCTCTCTTGTTCAAGTGTGCTGCTAAAAATTTGGACAGAAATGTATCAAACTGAAATTTGCTAGACAACTTATGAGGCAGAGTCTGTTGAAGGGAAGTGTGTATAAACCTTTCGGTTGAGAAGGTGCGATAATGACCCGCCTACCAATTTGTTCTGTGTGTATTTTGGCTCGCTAGCATTCAATGTCACGTCCAATCACGTAATATAATTCAGTTCTACATAAAGGCGCTATGCGAGATTTTAGGGAAGCACATGCATTTGAACATGTGGGTAAGAGAAATGCCAAAATTAGCAAACAATACTGCACTACAGAAGGGCAGAGGACATGATTTGTTTGAATGCGACGAAGAGCTAAATCTGAGACATAAACACATGAGGAGGAAAGCATGAAATAATTAAGAGATTGCATTTAGAAGGAAGAAATATGATAACATGTTTTAATTTCTATTTAAGTTAATGTTAGAATGCAAAATTGTTCCTGCAGAAGGGGAAGTAAATAAATTATAGGCATTAAAGGAGCTGTACCAAGTAATACATTTACAAGATTACACAGCGCACATTTTGGATTACACTTTGACCATTATGCGTATGTGCAATCATTCGGTCCATCACAAACTGTATATATCAGTTGATCTGATATATGGGAGTGTCGTTAGTGCACAGCTGTTTAAAAGGGCATTTCAAAAAATATTACAGAGGTCTAATTGTCAAAATTCTAGAAAATAATTTGATCTTCTAACAGAATGACTCGTAAAATATTGTTGAAAAACAAGCCGTTTCAATCATGCAGCACGATCTTAAGAGGCACGCGGACACTTTGAATTTAACATACTGGGTGTCCTTAGCGGTACATTATATACAAAAATTTCGAACGGGTCGACGTGGAGCACAAAAAGAAGGCGCCCATTTAGTATAATATTCATTTTTTTAAATCTCTAGAAAGGGAATTAGAAGATTCTACACGGCGAATATTAAAGAATGTATAACGCTATACCGCGTATCACTAAATCCAACATATTGGAACTCAGAATTTGGTACACAGTGTTAATGTTATATAATCGAATAAATGTATCTCAGTGCAGTCCATTTTATCGCGACCTACGTATTTCATTACTCTAAATTGTAATATTACGCCAACTCAATATACACATGTAGTCCGACTGTGTAGACATGTTTTTTAAAAGTGTTATTGGATTGCACGCATCAACTAATTGCTGCAAGACCAGAAAAAAATGTGTCCCCGTTTCTTCTCAATTTTTTACTATATTAAAAAATGCTTAACCTTGAATTTGCACGTCCTCTTGTGCTGTATTTTATGCCATGCGAAAATGTTATGTATTAAGAAATGTTTTTGATGAAGCATTTTAAAAAAGTAGGAAAACCTCCGCACTCAAACCCCGCTTCCTCTGCTGTTCAGCCCGTAACGTAGTCACAGTACCGACTGAGATATGCCATCATGCTAGGCATAAACAAACTGACAATATATTCTTCCGAAAATTTTTGTGTATCCACAGTGCCACATTAAGACGAAAAATGTACAGAAGCAGACAGATAGACGGACACGATGTGGCTTGTGAGATTTCACTATGAACACTGTTCACCAGCAAGGCACAGTAGTAGTAACACAGCTATCGTACTGCTAGCCTGGACATGTATATCACTCTGACTCAAATTTAGCTATATGATCGCACATATGAGATGTTTTTTTCAGTGGCGAAATTGTGGTGGAATTTGAGCCATTTATTGTGGGTCATGTGACATCTATTGCCAATGTCTTGTTATCATTCCAGTAAGAGATGGCAAAATGATGGATGCAGATTTAAAACAAAGTAACAGTTGCTAGATACAGAACTCGGAAAATCTGTAACAAGCTGTGGTATAAGCAGAAAATATATTTAAGTTAAAATGTTACGTCTTCAGCATTTTAAGCGGATTTAATTAATGCGCCTATGACGCTTCTGTTAGGTACTGACTCTGACCACAATTGACTGGCTGCGAAAATCTGAACGAGATTGATGAAAATTATGAATGTCAAGGACAAGGCCAAAAAGCAATATCTTGAAAATATCTGTGACGAGATTACGGCATTTCATAGGACAGGACATTATGATTTAACCTACATGGATACGAAGGAACTTATGTTTATTGTACCGTGCATCATCTTGATAGTTGAATAAAGAGAGACCAACTTGATGTCACGTGTTTTATTTTTCATTATTTAATGCTCAACATGTTTCGAATGTTAGTACATCCATCCTCAGGCGCTTGCGAATTATTTGTTGAGTTATTTCATGGGTTCAGCCTGCATACGGATACCACACCACCCCAGCCAAACCACACCGTAACATCAACACACATCGAACCAGAGCAATAAAACCCATGAAATAACTCAACAAATAATTCGCAAGCTCCTGAGGATTGATGTATTAACATCCGAAACATTTTGAGCATTAAATAATGAAATAATAAAGCAAGTTACATCAAGTTGGTCTATCTTTATTCAACTACGAAGGAACTTGGCTGCAAAAACTTAAAACCATGCTACTCCAAATATTTGCTGGAAGACTCCAAAGGGAATACAATAGTATATAATGAAAATTTGGCAGAATTATATAACAAAGCTCTACGATCGACCTAATGGACCATAAAATCTTGAAGACGAACTTAAAGAGGAAGTAGACGCAGGTGAGAAAGGTCAGTCTATTTTGCTACAGGAGACTACGATGTGCCTGGGGATGTACTATTTTTTTGGGGGAGAAGATGGTCTCAGCCTAATGTCACAGCTGATCAAAAACATATGCGAAACTGGAGAATGGCCCAAGGTTTTCACTAAAGTTACAATGATTCCCCTAAAGAAGCCAAGCGCTACAAAATGCAACAACAATCGCATAATCGGCATCAACGCACTTTCAGAAAGGATAGTAGCGTGGATACTGAGAAGAAGGTTTAAAAAGAAAATTGAGGATGTATTTGGAGAAGATCAATTTCGATATAGAAGAGGAAAAGGAACTACAGAAGCAATTGGGATGTTCAAAATAATAAAAGTAGGAACTTTAGACATAGATGAGTAAATGTGTTCTTGCATCACGGACTGGCAGAAGGCATATGACCGCGTACACTGGACCAAATTAATGCAGATTCCATAGGGAGCTGGTATGGACTGGCATGAAAGAAGATCGAGCAGCAAATTGCACATGGATCAAAGTGACAAACTAAGACTCGACCAAGAGCAGACAAAGAGTTTGAAGTTTGGAAAAGGAGTTAGACAGGGATTCTATTCAACGTGTACAGCTAATAACTTACCAAGAAAGTTCCTGAAAGGTTTGAAGACTTCAGAACACGGGAAGTAATTTGTACTGTGAAATACGCAGATGGCCTTGTGACAATGGCAAAGGATGAAATGGTGCTGCAGGGCATGATTGCTACACTAAGTGAAATTGGAAGTTGCTTTGGAATGGAAATGAATGTGGAAAAACTAAGGACAATCTCAAGGCAAATATCCCCAATAGAGACTATGACAGATCAAAAACAGCCGGTGAATATGGAATACTTCAACTATTGGGGTAGTAAGGAAACAAATGAAGCAAAATGTAAGCCTGAAATTAAATCCAGGATTGCCATGGGAAAAACAGCCTTAAACAAGAATAAGGTTCTTGTCGTAAAAAAATTGGACTTAAATTGAAGGCAGAAACTTTTGAAATGTTACATTAGAAGCACAGCTTTGTGTGGTGCTAAAAGGTCGATAATGCGGAAATTAGATAATAAATTCCTACAAAGTTTTCACATGTGGTGATGGAGAAGGATGGTGAAGATCAGTTGGACCGATCGTGTGAAAGATGAAGTATCACAAACAGTCAAGGAGGAGAGAATTATCCTTCAAACATCAATATGAAGGAAGGCTAACTGGATTGGTCACATGTTGCGTAGGAACTGCCTTCTAAAACAGGTTACTGAAAGAAAAGTAGAAGGAAGGGATAGAAGTGATGGGAAGGCGAGGAAAAGATGTAAGCAGATACCGGATGAATTTAAGGAAAGGAGAGAATACTGGAAATTGTAAGCGGAAGCTCTCGATCGTACTGTGTGGTTAACTCGCTTAGAAGTTTCTGGATGAATGTATGAATGAATGAATGAATGCTGCTTTTCAGTGTAAAACTTATTTCCTGTTCGTGTAGTTTGTAATAATAAATTTTGATGGCTTATTACAAAGACATAAATATGAATTTTATGTTTATTAGACCGTGCATCATTGTAATAGTTGAAGAATAAAAGACCAACTTGATGTCACTTGCTATTTTATTTCACTTCTTATGTACTCAACATGTTTCGGACATTAATATATCCATCACCAGGAGCTTGCGACTGTGCTGTTGAGTGGTGTCCGTGTTGCAGGCTGAAGCCTGTAACACGGACACTACTCAAACCCAGCCGCACCAAATCTCCAAAACACAAAGAAACCGAGAACAAAACGACCGATATGGTAATTCAACAGCACAGTTGCAAGCTCCTGATGATGGATGTATTAATGTCCGAAACATGTTGAGTACATAAGAAGTGATATAATATAACAAGTGACACCAAGTTGGTCATTTATTCTTCAACATAAATATGCTATAACCATAAAAGTGCAAGTGTTTATTTTTATTTACTCGTAATTCGAGCATTTACTTGTGGATTTAAGTGTTCTTAGTCTTTATGCGAGGCACGTGGTCGTGGTGTGGAAATCCAAACTATGGCATACTGATTTGTTTCCTATATGACTTCATTAAAATTATCCGAGCAGCATGGTCTCGAAAGGAAAACTTATTAGGGTAAACAAAGTGGAAAGTTATGTTAAAGCGGTCGTGGCCTGTTTTCAAGCATTATTCAGCAGTTGCGCGGAAGGACTATGGACAAACACAAGAAACATTAGTACAATATCAGACCGGCGGAAATTTGAGCCGGGAAAATACCGAATATTAAAACAAACGTTTTAGCCATATTTCTCTGGCAAATAATGATTAATATCTCCAAATGATAAGTTTCAAGCCCTGAAGCAAGAGAGAGGAAATGCAAATCACGTTTCACATAAAAGTTGTAGTTTCTCTTCTAATGTGTGGAAGTTAAACATGTTTGTCATTTATATTAATTTATATCATTTTATTATTAAGATATATTAATAACAATAATAATATTGTTTATCATCATCATCATCATCATCATCATCAATCTTTCTTGGAGTTGAGCCACTTGTTGACCCGTTCCGGTCTCACACATCCAGAAGTCTCTTCAAAGGTCTACCACGATTCCTTCTGCCAGTTGGGGAGTAGTGTTTCATTTCGAGGCATTCTATTTACACGGAAAGAAGCCGGACAGATTTTCTTTAAACGACAACATGGATGTGGAAAAGGTATCACGATTTAAATATGCAACTTGGAATATTACAGTTCTAGGACAGAAAGAAGAAGAATTATACAAAATTTTAAACGAAAATAACATTAAAGTATCAGTAATTACAGAAAGTAAGAAGAAATTGCAAGGAACGAAAGAAACTGAACTCTATACGGTTTATCTGTTTAATGTTTAGTAATGAAAATGACTAAGGAACTCTATGTCCTACTTTCAGGTTATCCTAGAATTTTCTTCGGACGGTTGAGAAGGATCAGTAAATAATTATTGGGATATCCGGAATGTCAGGGTTACACTTGAAACCGGAAGCTCCCGAGAACAAAGCACAATCCCCCCCCCCCAATCG
>Ga0136643_10006240_pt1 | contig 17030 bp, 15 predicted proteins | sample TergutLab28metaG_FD_96883 | JGI IMG/M metagenome (GOLD analysis project Ga0136643, IMG submission 96883) | Labiotermes labralis P1 segment gut microbial communities from Petit-Saut dam, French Guiana - Lab288 P1 (version 3) (version 3) | ecosystem: Host-associated > Arthropoda: Insects >... | reverse complement strand
TTTTAATTTTTTTTTTAGAAATTCCCCCCCCCCCCCCCCCCCAATGATGGAATGTAGACTGAGCAGTTATGCTTAAGGAAACACTTCCCATGTGGATCCCTGGAACAACTGCTGCACACAGTTGTAGATATCCATTTCTCTTAAGTGCTGCAGACACAGTACTGTGACTGTGCCTTGTCTGAAGTTTCCATAGACCTGGTGGATCTCAGGGTATCTTCATCAGTAATGTCCTTCACTGTGAACCACTTGGCACGCAGTAGCTTGATAATATCAATGGTGTATCAGAGTTTTGCCTTCAGCTTCCCTTGGCCCTGGTAGCTCTCTTCATACTGAATATAACTGTGAAGAGCTATTTTAGTTACAGTGCTCAGTGCCACCTTTTTCCAGTACTTGATTCTCTTCCTGTCTTCAAGTTAGGCATACAGCATCATACCTGAAGTGTCAGTGCCACCTGTATACCAGTTGTAAGTGGCTGTTGTTTGAGATTTCACCATTGATATCCTGCCACCACATTATATCATGTTAGTGTCATGAGCATTTGCCTTGCTTGGCACAAGGATTACGGGAGCTTTATGTGATTTTCCCCCCAGATGTCACATGCTAGAACTAGCCCAGAACTGCAGTACATTTTTTAACCTTTTGCACATAAGCTAGTGAACTATGGAGGAAGCTGCTTTCTGATTTTTCTTACTGTGCCCATGATGTAAGTACCATCTTGGTGGTTTGGCACAGCAGTGAGGGGCATAAAGAATTGTCAGCATAGAGATGGAAACTTTTGTTGAAATAATTTCTAGTCTACAGCCATGTCATTTGTGAGTTCTGTCTTATCTTACTGTGACTTTGCACCTCTGCATGGTAAGAATCTCAGACATTAAGTAGAGACATAATTGCCGAATGCCCCCAGTGATGATGTTTGTTAAGGAGATATAGCATGAAGAAATTCTCTTCTTTGTTCCCACAGGAATCTCATATACACTTTCATCTGTTTGTGGTGCTTAAACACTGCATGTCCTCATACACCTCCTTGTGCATTGCTGTGAGAGCCAAAACAAGCCTGTCCTATCAAGATTGAAGACTTGCTGCTCTGAGCAGCCTTCTTTGATTGTCTTCTTGAAATGCTCTCAGTACTTGGTGCTAGCCACATAGTCAGCAGATACTGATTCCCCATTTCTCTTCATGTTGTTTAGGCTCATCCACATAATTTTAAAACCACCCTCTTTTTCTGGCATGGATGCAGTCCTTCATCTCATCCCAGACTGTGTGTAGTACATTTATAACCATGTGGCATTCTCCCTTGCCATAGCACCATTCACTGACAACCATTTCGTGCCTCATCTTTCGACCATACACACAACACCCATTTCATCTTTTTTGAAGAAGGGATAATGACTTAAATTTGAAATTTTTGCTCTTGTTGGAGCACTGGCCTTCATGGTTCCCCTAATCTTGGCATATTTTTCTCAATAAATTGAATTATCATTTTTTAAGACACCATAATGGTGTCAGAACACAGAAATTCTCACTCCCATGTCTGCCATATTCAGTGTAGCTTTTCTTTTATCATTTTATGCTTGAGCTTTTCATCAACATGTACAGCACCGTATCCAGTCCTAAGTTAAAACATGGACACCAATAATTGTGAAAGTGCAGTCAAAATTCATCCTCTATCACACAGTATCTAGGTATCTACTAAATGAGACATCAGCAGATGCTGACTCTTGTATGTTCCTACACAAGTGCAACTGGTAATGGGTGAGAGAACCACTCTGTGCTGCACAGGGTCAGTCTTCTTCTACTAGGATGCTGTGTCCCATTTTTAGTCCATGGCCTCTACAGTTTTCTTCCTCCAACATTTTCTCTTCCTGGCTGCCACCTTCCATTTCCATATATCGACCAAATCTGTGTCGTCCCTCCAAGCAGCATCTTTCCATCTACCTCTCAGGCTTCCCATTCAGCCTTCTTCTTCTGAAAAATCCTCCTATTACTTTTTGCAGGTTGCAAGAGTCATCTATCTCTATTATATGGCCAGCCCACTCTAGAGTCTCTTCAGATATAAAAATATTGGAAGTGCCATATCATTAATAGAGTTTCTAGATCTCCATATTGTAAATGGCAAGCATTTCCACCAGCAACTGCAGTACAGGCAAGATGTTCTTTCAGCCTGGTGACTACAAAATTTGCCGTCTGTCAGGGCTGTGGCTGTATCTGCATACAGTGCTAAACTCTTCATTAGAAATCTTATAAATTGAGTACCCCATGATTGTGGAGGAAGAAGGTTGTGTATGTGAGAATATAATTTTAGTCCATTTGAAGCATAACATTGACAGTAAGTCTGTTTCTCCAGGGACATGGTGTTATGGTTTTTGAAGATGGAACACATTATGAAGGGGAATTTCGAGCAGCAGGTGTGTTTGGTGGAAAAGGAACTTTAATTTTCAGTAGTGGTGATCATCTGGAAGGTGTATTGCATGGTGCATGGAATGAAGGTGTGAAGATAACAGGGACTCTGCATAAAAACACAAATACTCCCTCAAATCAACTCAAAAGGAAACCCAGGTAATTTTTTTAACCTCACAGTAATTTCAATGTGACAAGTAGGCAGTCAGAAATATATGCATTTGGTGGTCTGTCTTCATGATTATCTGTTGTTGATATGTATACAGCACTGTAATGTGTCTTAGATAAGAGTGTTTGTAATTTGGTAACATGATGCTACTCATACATTCAACACATCATGACTTCTTTTTCTGTTGGATGTAATGTTACTGTAGTCGAGATTTTGTGTAACCATGAGCAAAGACACTAATGCAGTTTCTCTTTTTTCATTTTTTTTTTTCTTCATTTTACATACACTTTAGCTCATTTGGAAAACTGTGTGTTACTGCAAATCAGAAATGGACGGCCATCTTTCGACAATGCTATCAGCAGTTAGGTGTCCCAGAGCCTACAGGAACAAAGAGTGGTAAAACAACTGTAGATGTCCAAAAGGTTTGGGAGAATGTTGCTGTGGTCATCAACAACTCACAGCAAGAACGCGGTGTTCTGTCATCTGACCAGCTGGACACTATACCACGGTTTGGCAGGGATAGACTGGACAAGGAGTCATACCAGGGACTCTGTTCATACCTAGTCAAGGTGAGCAAGAGGAAGTAATTGCTGATCATGTTTAAAAAAAAGTAACACTGTCCTGTTACATACCAAATGGGTACAGAGGGGAGGCAGAGGTATACTTCTCTCTGTGTTCAACCCCAGTGCTAGAAGAGATATTTTTTGTGACCTCCAAAAAGCATTTGACTGTGTAAACTATTCAATATTACTAGATAAATTAGAGTGTTATGAAATTGATGGGAAATTCAAGACATTGATCGAATCTTATTTAAAAGGAAGCTAGCTAAAAGTAACACTGGGTAATGTAACAGATAGTAGTAAATCTTCCAAATGGGAAGAAATAAAAAATAGTTTCCTGTAAGGCTTGATTCTTGGCCCTTTGTGTGTCCCCCCCCCCCCCTGTACAAATAACTTGCCAGAAATAATAAATAATGATATCATATGGTACTCCTTGTGGATGATACCAGCATTTTAGTAACTGATTCAAATAAATTTGACTTCAATATAAATATTAAGAAAACATTTCTGGATATAAACACATGGTTCAAAGACAATTTAATTTTTATGAATTTTAATAAAACCCAGTATTTACAATGTAGAACAAAGCATTATTATAATGTTAATACAGAGATTAAATATAATCAGGAAATATATAACTATAGTTACCACAACAAAATTTCTGGGATTAATTATAGATGATACATTATCTTGGAAACAACATATAGATCAGGTAGTAAGTAAGATGTGTGCTGCTTGTTGTGCTATACAAAATATAAAATTTTTGGTATCACAAGGTACCTGAAGAATAATTTATTTTGCCCACATACATTCTGTCTTAAGCTATGGTGTAATTTTGGGGGGCAATTCCTCCTACATTAATAAAGTATTTATACTTAAAACAAATTATTAGAACTGTAATGAGCACTGGGACAAGAGATTCATTTGGGGAACTTTTTAAGGATGTGACAATATTGCTGATGTATTCACAGTACACATATTCATTAATATTATATACAGTAAATAATAAACACCTATATAATATGTATAATGCAATTCATAAATATAGAACTAGGTACAATTATAATCTATGCCTGCCAATAGTAAGTTTATCACATTTTAATAAAGGAGCATATTTCTCAGAAATAAATGTTTTTAACCATCATCCAGAATATATAAAATGTTTATCTAATGACCGAAAATGTTTTACAACTACTGTAACAAGGTTTTTACGTCTACGTTCCTTCATTCGATTGAAGATTAATTTATATATAAGGAAAACAAAAAAATATAAAAAGCTGTGTTCTTATATAGTCAGTTGTTAATACAAATATGTTCTCCCTGAAGATGGTTTAACAAACACCGAAACATGTAGGAGGTAGTCGGTGATAAATATGTGTATTTTGCATGATGCATTTAGTTGGAATAAAAAGAAGGATTGATCCTAGATTAGTCTGGCTAGGTCAGAAGATAAGCTGGTACATAAAATTTTGTGCTGACTGAAACAATATGGGTACAGTGGAACCTCTACTGTCATTACCATATTTATTTCTTTCCTACATGTACCTATCATTTCTTCTGGTCCCAAAAAATTGCCCACGTAATCAGTATATAATCATCTATAAAAATATAATCATATCAGATGTATTGTTTCTTGAATTGTTGTTTACCTGAATCATTTTTTCAGAATTCTTGGTCCTAAGCCACAGTATTGTTGAAATGATCATTTCTGAGAAATTTGTAGCAAAATTAGCATGATGTTTTGGAACATGCTTTAGTGGTAACTGCCTGTTCCAGTAATTGCTTTAACTCGCAACGTGCCGCCACACTTTTACCAGATGTGAACGACTGATGAGCTGTGGGGTCAGTGGGGAGGCTTAGATGTAAGGTGGCAAACCTACGTACTGTGTTTACCCATTGTTAGTGCAGTATTGTTTCTAACATCTTGTTGTTTTTCCTTGAGTTTGACTATTAAAAAAAGCTGCGTGATTTAATGTTATTGCATTATTTGTTTTTTCATGCCAGTGATGGTTGGAAAATGATGGAAACCACTTTGTTTTAAAAAAGTGAAATACTACAAAAGTAAAAAGTGTGAATGACAACAACCATTTTTACAGAGTTTTTAAGGGCACTGGATGCCTCCACTGGTGTGCAAGGAGGAGATATTTTATTGTATGCAAACAACTGTGCCTTTTGTCACTGCTTCAGAATATAAAGTATGTGCATTATCCACCATTATTTCTTTCATGAGGACTGGATATGTCTAGGTGCTGAGAAAGATGTCTACTTCATTTCGTATGAATCTGTAGACAATGATCTTTACACACATGGTGTTTCCAGCAAAGATGAATTGTGTAATGTTTATGAGAGAGGCAACAGCAGTGGGGAGGAAAAAGAAAGAATGTGATTGAACCAGACACAGGTTTTTGCCAAAATCTGTACTGCTTATAAAACTGTTAAATTATTCTTTTCCATGCACAACTTTGCCATGTGTTATGAACAAAACATTGTGTTCTTAGAATTGGTGCTGTTTGGTTTAAAATGTAAGGTTTTCATTTAAGCAGTTGTCAGTTACAAATTTATTTGGAAATTAAGTTATTTGCATGCAAGTATTAATGTAATGTTTTATATGTTTATTGTTTTTGTAGGCCTCAAGGCAAAATGTGAAATTTTCATTTTTATTTTCTCATGTTTGTGACACTTAATGTTTTTCCTGCAACTGTTATTCTCCTACATGTATTGTTTGCTCTCCATAGTCCTATCAGAAGTCATGGATTGAAGTTTTGCTACGTTACTGTATAGATACCATGGATTTCAGTCACTGAGTAAATATAGCATTATGAGTAAAAATTTGTGTGTTACTGATATATCATGACTAAATGGTCGTGGTGCACATAGATTTTATAATGTATGCCCGTGTAACATGCGCACTGTGTGGAGGTAAGTATCAGCTTCATACTTTGGCTGATTTATCCTTGAAAAAATAGCTTCTTATAGGATAGCATTTGTAATTAAGAAGCTGGTAGCAAAAGGGTAACATAGATTTGTAATGCACCTTTGTTTGCAAATTATTGAAAGGTATTTTTTTCTGTTCTGTGTAGCAGATAATGAGAAATATGTGTAGTGAGTGTTTACTGACATGGTCAATGTTGTTACATAAATGTAACCTGAACAACTGAATCCAGAGGACCAGAATGTTTGACCTCTCTTTAAAAATATATGAAATAAGTTCTTAAATTTTGCAATAAATTGTAACTTTTGTTTATATCAGGCATTTGAGAGCCATCATCACCCTGTGGGAAGACTGCTGGCTGAAGTGACAGCAGCATACACAGCAACATATGGTGGTGTTCGTGTCCATCCCCTCCTACTCAGTCATGCTGTTGCTGAACTTCATTCAATCACAGCACGCCTATATGAAGTTGTTTGTGTTTTGTTTCCTGCTCTTCCAGCACTTGGTCAGGAGCTGCGACTTGTGGAAAGTCAGGAAGCTGAGCAAGAGTGGTGAGCTGACTCAGAAATTATATGTGTCGTCTCTTATTTTCATGTGTATCAACAGACAGTTAATTGTTAAAAGTAAATTTTTTATTCAGTTTGTGAAAAGAAGGAGTGTGTGTGTGTGTGCATGCGTCCACTGCCACCCTAATAACTTCTGAACCAAGTTTCCAGACTACTGGAAGATATCCTAATGCCACATGGGATATATCTTATTGATGACCTGTATTTCATGTTGCAGCATTTTCCATAATGCATGCCTTATTCACCCCTCACAGTAATACAAGACTGTATCTTTTTGTTCATGAGTAATACTAGCATAGCCATTAAATGTCGGGGAGTTCAATCCTAACTGTTGCCAGTGATGGAAAAAAAAAACCTAAAACAAGTCTGAAATTTAAGTTTTATCATTGAGATTCATATTTTGGTTTTAAGGGTTGTGCCAGTGTTGTAGTCTTCAAGGTTGGTACTGTTTTGGAGACATATCTTGCCTGAATTCACATAAGAGACTGATGTAGTATGTTCCCTGCGACATTTGTATTCATTTACCTGACTGCATGTGTTATAATCCAGATCAACAAGTCCACATGAATAACTGTAAGTATAATGATAACTGATTTTTAAAGACTGGGACAGAAACAACTCCTGAGAAGTCACAGAGCTTACTGTATTTACACAAGTGCTAGACAAAAACTCTCCTAATTTGTCATCTGAAAAACTGGGGGCTTTCTTATTATCATGGGCAGAATTAAATGCATTCTGTGAATAGGGGAAACATTTTTGCATCTCCACAGCTAGGTAAATAAAGAAAATTGCACAGCTGCTATTTGATTATGCATATTATTTTATACTTCTAATGCAGACAAGAAGACTGAAACAAGCAGGTGTCAGGGTTAAAAACAAAGTTGCAGATAATCATGTTGGAAAGAAAGTTACATTGTCATCTAAAATACTAAAATCAGTGTGTTGACAGTTGTGTTGCTCATTTTAAAGTAAAAAAGTCTTAAAAGGGGAATATATTTCAGCATTAGTGTGTTGTTGGTTCATTTCATCCCAGCTCCCACAATAACATTTGATGGTGTTTTATGGTTATGCCTATATGTATCACTTTCACATTGATGTCTGAAATAAAAAAAAAATGGATGTATCCTTTACTTTCCCACATATTTTCTCCATCAGTTGACTTCTGCAGGTCCGTACTGAAGATTTTGTGGTTATATGGCATCTATGTTCACCTAATATGTAGGACTTGCTTTATAGACAGTGCGTAACAGTTGGTGTGTCCTGCATGAAAGATGAAGTAACTTTTGGAAACTGAAATTATCATTATGTTGCAGTGAAGTGGTAAGTGCTGCAACACTTCTCCATCCAGTTTTGCTGCCAAAAGTGCATTCAGCTTTATTTGTCCTATATGCACTGCACAACAAGGAGGAGGATGATGTGTACTGGAAGCGTCTTCTCCAGTGGAATAAACAACCTGATATGACCCTCATGGCATTTCTTGGCATTGACCAGTAAGTAGAAGGAATAGTATAGAAATCCTGGGTCTTGGTGTTTACCAAATTTGGGCACATGTATTTTAGGTTAGTTTTATTTATTGTATTCTGTGGCTTTGTAAATTATATTTCACTACTCATAAAACCATTAATCTGTGTAATTAGTCCTTGTATCTCCAAAAGTTATTACATAGATGATAATGAAGGGGCTTGTATTACTATTGGCAGAGTGATTCTGCATATCCAAAATGCCCGTCATCACAAATAGTTGAGTGTAATTGCCCAGAAGTGACATGAGATATAAGTATAAAATTATAAAGCCTGTTGAACTTTTAACAGGAAATTTTAACAATTTCTTCTGTAGTGCTTAACATATACCCTTCATTGATGTACTCTTACATATTATAGCCTAGGAGGTACACTGCAAAATTACAGATTCACTGCATATTCATGGTGTTAGTTTGAAAAGTTCTTAAGAGATAGCTCGATAGATTCGTATTGGCAAAATTCAGTGCTGCGGTGCTGATTGAAGCCTAGGCACCTCTTGACTGTGCATACCATGATGTTTGATTGGATATTTATGCCATCAATAGCTGGATAGATGCTGTAGGCAGAGTGTGATTCTGCACTGCTAGCTGAAGCATAGGTACCTTCAAAGTGCTTCGTAACTTACTACAGTAAAATTCCATTAATGTGGCACCCACAGGATGGGACAGGTGCCAGGTTGTCGGATATTCCGATGTATAAGATGGTACCTGTACTGACTAAGATCTTTTATTGCCTCTGTGCTTGTGCTGCACAACTAACCAGAGGAGTACTGCATTTGTGTATCTCTTTCATCTGATGATTCAGGTTTATCAGGGTTTTCTTCTTTGTTGTCTGGAGTCTTCATAACTGAAGAAACTGATTCAATAGGAGACATGAGGTCAGAAGATACCATAATGGTTGATGTACTGACACCCTTGGACACCTTTTTGAACATGTCCCTGAGATCTGCCTGTTTCATTCATGAAGGTTTCTCTAATAGAAAGCAAAACCCACCAGTGTTGGGACCCCTTCCTTCTAGTGCCAGATTAACATATTGCTGTCGGCTCACGCAGAAATGCGTGATTGCTCACCCATGTGTTGTTGACGGGCCCCACATTTCTGCGTTTTCTTACACGACATCCAACACGCGCGTTTTCGAGCTCGTCTGACACACTGATCACTTCAAGGTTATCGTCAGCTACATGCAGGATGTTTGGATCTCAAGTTACAAGCAGACAGACCGCTCTTGAACCCTATATTAGAACGATAAGCCTGCAAAATAGTATGGGATTGAACATTAAAAGCGTTTAAAACGTCCGGTCACCAGGGGGTATTTAATTAAAAGACCAGCCGGACAGCAATGTGTTAAGATTTCTGGGTTACGAGTTGATGGATTAAAGGAATTTTACTGTACAATTTCAGGGACTATTCATGTCAGTAATTTTAAAAGTTCATATCAAGTAGCACAATCAATTGTATGAGCAGGTTACTGGTAAATGAATCAAAACTACCTCTTGAGTGCTTCATAATAACAATTTGTTGTCAAGAATCACCAACATCTGGCACAAGTATCGTCAGCTGTAAGAATAACTTGGGTGTGACTCAGGTACTCATTTTCCAATGAAACTTTTTATAAAATTTAAATTGTGCATGAAGAGTTTGTATCATCTGTAGTAATCATTTTAATTGCAGATTCAACAAAAACAATCCAAAATCTTGGAAAACTTCCCTATTTTCTTAGTTATGATGAAAATCTTCCAGTGTTTTCTTCATAGGGGTTCAAATCTATATCCCCATAACCATTAATTGTGTGTCCTCCTTCTGTAAGACTGAATTTCAGTGATTGAAACTAAATAATCTCAATGCTAAATTTACTTTAACATGCACCACTAACCCTATTGGCTAGTGTCGCATTGTCTGAGAAACATTCCATGCCCACACCGTTCTCTATATAACTGTGTACCTAAGTGTTCCTGGCATTCTTGGACTGCTTGACCCTTGAAGTTGGAACGGTTAGGTTGTCCTGAAACGTTGGTAACTAACTACCAATCTATGCTGCATAACACCCCAGAGGAGTGAAGATCTAAATCACTTCAGCATTTTCTGCAGAGTAGTGTTCAAATCCACTGTTCCAAAAGTAATGTTACATGGGGAATTCACTGTAAAGAATTCTTTGTTTTCCATGGTTGTGATTTGTGAGTGAACAGAAGCACCAAGGAGTTGTATATCCAGTCATTTAAAAGTAAATGTCTTCCTGACATCAGAAAAAATAGATCTTTGACTTCAGACATAGAAATGTTGCAAGATTACAATAATGTGCTCGTCTGTAACAGCTCATTTTTTAGCATTAATACATGCACACCAGGGTTTTGTGAGTAGTTTGTAATTCAAACTGGTCATTAAATTTAGACATGTGTCAGTCTGATTCAAAATCAGTCAAATTAATTAATCTACTGTCATAACAGATGTGTTCTATGAAGCTGCAAAGACATACACTGCCTTCCATTATGTAAGAAGTACACTACTTGTAGATGTCTTTTACAAAGTAAGAAAAGTGGCTCCCTTATGTGGAGGTCTGTGACCTAGTATCAGCATGTAATGGACGGATATCATTTTAAATTTCATATGGAGGACTTTCATTAAATGTTGTTGGGGCAGTTCCAGTTTTGCTTAAAATATGATAAACATAATGGATTCAGTGCCCAGAGAACTGTGCCCATTTCTGTAACTGTCTAAAGTGTGACACTCAGGACATTTATTGGCCTGAAAGGTTTTAAACAACAGCTGTAGAGAATAGTGACGTACTTATTATGGCCTTGTGAATTTTTTCAGAAAGTTGTTTGGCTTTTTAGATGACTAAGCAAAAGTAATTTCTTATCTTATACCTACTTATAACTTGAGAATCTTCAGACTAATTCTGATATAATTTTATATCAGAAGACCGGCAAATACCACTTCCTATCCAAAGTTGCTCTGCCAAATATCACTGTAGTCCTTCCTCACAAGCAGCAAGTGAATGGTTGTTTGCCACTGTTGGGAATGTAGTGACCTAAAGAAGAGAAACTTACCATCACTGTTGAAAGCCTTGGTGTTTTTAACCTTTATATCCTGAAATGAACAGTTTTTTTACCATTGTCTGCAGGTATGAATGCCAGAGTATACAGTTTTGTCCAAAAATGTATGTAGAGAGTTTTTGCATTGGGGCAACATGTACAGAGTGTAAATGTGTTGCACACATGTTACAGATTTAAAGGTAATGTTGCCATTGTGCTGAGTGTCATGGGTGTATGCAGGGGCAAGGTGTTAATGTTCTATACAGTGATGTGCCAAAAGTCAAAAGTGGGCACGGTGCAGTGTGATGCTAAGAAAACCGAACATCAACTGAAGTCATCACCAAGGACATCCAAAGAAGTGATGGTAATTCAAATTACAGGTCTTTTGGAGAGTATACCAGGCACTTAATTCCAGCACCAAAGGACTAATCAGCTTAATGCAAATGTGTCTGTATGTTTAGGAACCCCATGTAACTTACGGGACACAAAGCTCTGTGAGATTCAGATGTGTTGCCAGAACAGTGTGTGTACTATCTGGAAATTGAACCATGGTATTATGTCTGGTAGGCAGTTTATTGACTGGTCTGTCCTGACCCTGTACTCACAATATACCTTTGTAGGAATCTGTCTTCAAAATGTATGCTCATGTATAACAAAGAGCTACAAAGCTGTTAGCTGAGATATGTGACACAAAAGTGAACCATAGTGAAACTGAGGAATGAAGTATGTACTGTGTTGTCAGTGGAAAGTTACTTGCTGGAACCATCATTACATATGTTACTGTTAGATGTCTACTGACATACATCTCCTCCTCTAACCTGTTGTTATGCCTTGTGTTTGGCCTGCATATGATAGTGTTCGAAGCATCCAAAGTTATATGGTCCAACATCACACTTCTCACATTTTGTTTGAATTAAACATCTCTTCTTTGTTTGGAATTATATACTACCCAGTCCATCTTCTTTTCTTCTTTATTATATCATCCTTGCATTAAAATTACTACTGTATTAACAAGGAGAATTGCCAACATTCTTGAAACACCTGGGTGTTGCGTACTTTCCAGTTATCAGCAGCTTCAGTTTTTCAGTGCTGTTAGCATTGCAGCAAAGCAGCTTTGTTGACCATTCTTTGGATTTAAGACCTCATGCACAGGTTTTACCTTCCAGTATTAAGGTCTTGCTGGCATCAGTAAAAAGTAAATGACTGTTTCATCCATGTTAAAAGTGTCTGTGGGTTCATACCTGTGGATCACACATGGGAGGGACTTGTTAATCCAATCATCTGCATTTTCTACCTAACATCACCACTTTCAACACACACTTTGGTTGCAGCCAAAGTGGCTGTTTCTTGGTTCATCATGTCAGGTAGCTGATGCATTGTTTTAAAATAAAAACTTAATATTACAAAAAAGTGTGTGTGTTGACAGCGCTGATATTAATGAGGATAAATTTGATCGAGTCTGGAAGCCTCGAGATAACACAGTAGTCAGTGTAGACCCTGCAGGAGGCCTGTTTGGGCATGTCCCTGAGATCTGCCAGCATCACTGATAAAGCTCTTTTTGTAGTAAGGAGTATTGAGGAGTATATAAAGATTTATTATGTCTGCTGAAGTGTCATGGTTGATGGATTCTACAAATTTCTCACTCAAATCCAGGTAACAGTAAAATCACAGACTCACTATGTGTGCTGGATTTTACTGATACCAAAACTTTCAGACTTGGGGCTGTTTCCTCAGTTACCAAAGTATCAAGATATCTGGAATATCAGCTTCAAAATTAAAGGAATTCTACTGTGTGGGATGCAGTTAGTAATCCTCCTTTTGAGGTGCCTGTGCAGTGATGTGGCACCCTTTAGGTACAAGTTTGTATCACCTTCCTTGCTTTCATTCACCTAAGTACAGAGATATTTGAAGCAGAACGTATTGTTTATGATCATAGTGTAATCTTTACTCTTGACTGTTAAAGGTAATTGTTGTGCTCTTTTGTTGCAGGAAGTTCTGGGTGGCATCTCACCATTATTCAAATCATGAGGCTTCATTTACTCCTCTGGAAGGTCAGCTGTTCAGTGAAGCAGTGGAAACACTGCAGCAGCTTAAGACAACTTTTTCACCCCTGGAGAAGTTGTTAGTCATACGAAGGACTTTTGAACAAATGACAAGGGTAAGGTTTCTCACGGGTGATACACTGTCACTTCTTAACCATCATTTGATCCTGTTTTCCACCAGGCTTCCTTCTTCAGTTGTTCTACAGTAGAGTCTGCTTTATTGCTAGATGTGAATGCTTTCACTTTTCTGGATTCTATCAGTTCTGTAATTTAAACTGTTGTCAGGTGGATATTGGAGATGTCCTTACAGTGTCAGTATTTTGGTGTCACTTGTATTGACTGTCTCTGATATGCTAAAACTGACTGTTAGGGTTATACAAATATAAAGGACAGTCAGAAGCTTGAGCTTGGAGTCTGGAGTTCCAATCCAGTAGTGGGCCATCATCTCACACTTCTTATATTCATGCAACCAGGAGAATGAATGAGATCAGGGCCATATATCATTTAGAGTGTCTGCTGTTCCTCTAGATAAAGCATGTGAAGGCAGAAATGAATGTCAGTCTCCTGGTTCCAGTATATTACAAGTATATACATTGATTATAATTTATAACAGGGTGCTATGTGTCATATTCGTTACAGGTCATATACATGTGTTTTCCTAACTTGTTACCAAATGCTACCAGTAACCAACATTCTTTCGGGATAAATTAAAAAATAAAGCCTCCCACCAAAAGATTCAGAGCCAAACAAATGAGTATGCAGGTTATAACCACTTCCATGGTCACAGCATGACCTCTGGAAGTTTGGTTTGCTGATGACTTTGGACAAAAGTGTGATGACTGAATATTGGAATATACCTGAATAATAATAATAATAATAATAATAATAATGTAGTGACAATGATGATGAACATAGTGTCCCAGGGTATTTATACCCAAAAATGTTGATTTATAACTGTGTCATAGGTATTAGTTTGTCTTTCTGTCAAGGGTGCAACTCCTACATTACACAGTTTTGTCTTTCCAGTTAGCTGAATGTTTTTCCTGCTATCTGTTGGCCTTGGTCTCAAATTGCAAATTCTTGATACATAACAGTATTCTGGCCTTCACATATTAACAAACAATACCTACCTTATAACATCAGTTTGGAATTCATAACATAACAGTTCTTACATAATTTCATCATATGTTACAAAACTAATTCCTAACAGTATTTCTTAACTTTACAACTTTAACATTATATCCAAAATTCACTGCATTACACTGACAAATATGTATGTTGTTATTGATACAAATTTTTCTAGCCATGGCATGCCTTATTATGATGCATCTTGAACCAACTGACTTCATGGTGCTGAATCTTTCTTGGGAAGCTCATTGTCTCTAATTTACTGAAGAAATTCTCCACCAGTTTCATTTAAATATTATCCACCCATGTGTCTCTAGAACTTTCAAGTGGTCCCTTTCTGTCAGACCCCAACAGAGTACGTGCCTCCTCACCCATAACCTGATGATATGAATAAATCTGGTCCCCAGAATGTGTTATTTTTTGAATATGAGGTAATTGAGTAGTCCGGAAGCCTAATAATCCAAATCTTAATACACCATGTTCAGAACCCTATAAAATTGTTGTTCCTTATGTTTATTTTTTTGTGTGGAAGAATGTAACATGAACTTGGAGAGAGGAGCTTTGTGATGTGTACTCTCCATTAAATATTTTGGTTTGTGACTGTAAAGATAGTGGAAAGATGTTACAGATATTTGTCTGTGCTTATAGCTTAATGAAAGGGGGTACTTTCATGGTAGTCCTTTTGAGCAGCTGTACTCTTAACCCTGATATGCTACTGTCCCATTTTTCTGAACATCCTGAATGTCCTGAAATCATCATCCCTTCACAGTGGGCTGTTATTTTGGAAAGAGCCAGGAGTCATTGACAGCTGAATCTGGTGAATAAGAGGGGTCTTTCAGTCTATCAGTAGTTGCTTTGGCCATGTACTGCCTTGAGAGGGGTGTTTTATGAACTGGAAAATCAAGATGCATGAACATATTGTTGGGACAGAATTCAGGCCTTTTTCCACGTACACATGCAAATAACCTTGTCATTATTTCTACATAAAAAGCCTTGTTGACTGGCCTTGTCTTAACGAACAAGATTCTGCATTTCTTCAGAATTTTTGTCAGATTTGGGTGTTTTCAGGTGATTGCTTGTTTCATTGTCCTCCCCATTCTTTGACCCCCTTTGAACTGTTTAAGCCACTTTAATACCCTTGATTGTTTCATACTTTCTGTGCTTCAGAGAGCATTGCACACAAAACTTTCTTGTGTTTGCAGACATGTCGGGTAACTGAACGACAAGTAAACTCATGTTTCACAAACCATCTCTGTCAAGTTGCATCATGTTTACAGCTGCCTGAAACCTTGACTCATAGTTGGTCACCAGCCAGTGAGGGGTGTTGGGTCGCTGGTTAACTTGTTAACCAACCAGCTCTCAGGATCAAGCGGGTCAAGCAACTGACCCTGCCCACTAGCCCTAATTGGCTCACAACCAACTATGTGCCAGGGGTACAGGCAGGTACATATGTATGAGAATATATATGTATAACTTGGACTGACATCTTAGTTATTCAGTTCCCTGATGATGACAAGAGAGATGTTATTGAAACATTGGTTCACATGCTGTTTAAACACCTGATGAGGCTGCTAGCCCAAGGAAGTCTTTGTGAATTTACTGACCATGAAATCTCTAGAATGTATATCGTGGGTCCATGTCTTTCATACAGTCATTTCTAATAAGAGCAGTAGAGGTGTAACACTTGCAGTTTGCACACCTTCTTTTTCTTCCACTCCCATATGACACAAGTGACACTTGGGATGAAATCACAACCTGCACAAGTTGAAATATGCTAGGACATGATGAAGTCTGATGTAATGTAATAGGCTGTGCATCATTCTGGTACTGTAACCGAACATCCCATGCCAGGCCTGGTTCAAGTCCAGTCTTGGAAATTGGATGAATGAGAGCAGTAGAAAATGTATGTTGCAGATGGTTCAAATCCCTGTTCCATCATTTGCTCACATAGGCAGTGTGAAGGTCTGAGTCCCCCCCTCCATTATCAAAATATAAAAGCAGGAGCAGTGATTTCAAAGAAAAAAGCTGTCAGTTAAGGTATTGTCCAATTGTCTTCAAGGTTGAAACTTGAGGCTTTGAAGCTGAAGGTTAGTCATTGGGTAAGCTCAATTCAGTCATTACCATGGCTTGATAGTTAAAACTGTCATTAAGTCATGAGAAGATGGGCAGGAGAAAAAGAACACTCTCATAAAAATTACCTGCCTATGCTAATTAAATATTTATTCCAGGTGTCCAAAAATTTTAAAAACAATCTGTTCTTGATTACTGGTACAGCCAGTGGTATTCAGTCACATCAGAGGACATACCATGTACATTTGTGCTGCGGAACATAATTTTCCTCTTGTATGTACTTTAGCCACAGAAGACACTGATCATTTTGCCATTGTCATTAAAATAGTTTGTGAGTAACTTGTTTAAATTTTTGTAAATCTAGTAAAATTTTCAACAATAATAAAAGTGTAAATCATTGGTGAGATATCATAATAGTACCACAATACTTTGAATTTGAGACACAGCCCACTTTTAAAAGTGATTTTCAGGGGGGGGGGAATATATACAGTAGAATACCAGTATAACGAAATTTTGGGGACCTCAGAAATTAATTTGTTATAGTGAAATTTTGTTATACTGAAATAAGTCAGTTCTCAAGAACTCACCTGTTGTTATATCCGTTGCAGGATCTA
>Ga0136643_10006237_pt1 | contig 17033 bp, 17 predicted proteins | sample TergutLab28metaG_FD_96883 | JGI IMG/M metagenome (GOLD analysis project Ga0136643, IMG submission 96883) | Labiotermes labralis P1 segment gut microbial communities from Petit-Saut dam, French Guiana - Lab288 P1 (version 3) (version 3) | ecosystem: Host-associated > Arthropoda: Insects >... | reverse complement strand
TTCGCATACATGGTTGACCTTTTTTCATATCTTCTGATTCTTTATGCTTTTGCTGGCACTTTCTGCTTCAGTATCTCTTTCAACTGTGCAAATTCTCTAACGGTTGTCACTGTATATTTTGAAAAATCTTCCTCTTTTTCCTGTTGAGTTTACCATCATCACAGCCTGTTCCAGTTGCAGCTGTTATTGAGAATTCATTTCTCCAGTGGCTTATCTCTCTCTGCATTCTTATTTACCAAAAATTTTCATTTCTTCTATTTTTGCATCTTTTGCTAGGCTGATTCATTGTTTCTGTCAATTGTGACTGAAGCATATGTTTAAGCTTTCATTTCTTAGTAATCAGATGTGGCGTAGAAGGAAGGTATTATCCTTCTTTTTCTTTTCGTTTTGATTTAGTCGGTGCCTAGAGTTTATCGCTTGAGCAACGTGTGGGTTGTTGAATGTAACAGTAACTGCTTTGTGTATCAGTTCCGCAACAGTGACTCGAGCAATGAGTAGCGTTGTAGCTGGAAGAGCAGTGTGTGTTTAATAGTGCCCATGTGCCCCCACAATCCAGAGATTTGAACCAAATAAAGGTCACTTATAGCAGCTTTTACATTGGTCCTTCTAAGCCGGATGCTGGGTTAGCATTGATTCTATTAAGCATCACAAGCAAAATTTGAAGCAAGAAGGTCGCAACATAGCACAGCACCAAGCGACAGCGTAAGCGCAGTGGTAAGACGTCTTCCAAGCAGCACTATTGCCAGCGTACGTAGACAGAACCTTGGATCACAGCAACACATAAATCGGTAAGTTGGCTCTTTCCTGTTCAGTCCTTAGCACCATGAATTCCCAAACACGCAAGGCATTAGAAAAAGAGCTGTATTCAAGGCAAGAATGACGCACATCAAGAAATATATCGACAGCTTCCAAGATACTGTAGACGTGCACGATGTAAATTTTAGGCTACAGTTAGAAAAGGTGTGGGAAGAATACAACGCTGCACAGGATCAGCTGGAATGTAATGATGATGATGACGATGAAACGCAACAGCATGAGCTAGATAGGGAAGCATTCACAGAAACATATTGTGAATTGAGAGCTAGGATTAATGGAGTAATTTCAGAAGACAGACGAGCAGAAGCCGTTAGTTCAGCAGAATCACAGATGCCTACAGCGCCGCATGAAAATTGCAACTTTTTAGCACCCAAGATTGAATTGCCAACTATTGATTTTCCAAAATTCGGAGGTCAGATAACATTGTAAACATTTTCATGACACTTTCAACAGATTGATAATTAATAACCAATGCTCAAGATGATGTTCAGAAATTTCACTATTTGTTGTCTTCTGTAACCACTGAAGCCGACCAGCTAATTCAGAATCTTCCAGTTACACAGCAGAACTTTTATATATCCTGGAATTTGCCATGTGATAGGTATAACAATGAATGTCTAATAGCCGCAGCTCATGTGAAGTCATTATGGTCACTGCCAGTGATCAACAAGGAATCAGCCGCAGAGCATTAATAAATCAGTTTCAAAGCAATTTGAATGCTATTAAGGCATTAGACTTGAGCATACCCCTGCATGAAATGTTGTCGCAGATATTGATAGAGCATGTGGATGAAGTAACCAGAAAACAGTGGGAAATTGAGGCAGTTTCCCAAGGAGTTACTGAGCTTGCAGCAATAATTCAATTCCTAGAAGATAAATGTCAGGCCCTTGAACTAATTCGCACAAGTCAGCACCCTAGGAATAATAATAGCAGTGGCATTAGCAAGCAAACCAAGCATCCATATGTAGCCACACATCTCATGTGTTGTGTGTAGAGGCAACCATCCCTTGTACAGATGTAAGCAGTTTAGGAAAACAAGCTCACAGAGCAAAGGTTGAATTTAATTAAGCACAATCAATTGTGTTTCAATTATTTGGGTAACAGTCACAGAACACCACAATGTAAGGTAGAATGGAGGTGTAAATTTTGCAGTGGGAAGCATAATTCACTGCTGCCATGTAATTCTAAGCCAGCTCAGAAAAACAATCGTAGCAATTGTAACAATGAACGTCAGCCACAATCGACCAGAACTGAGCAACATAACAACAGTCAATCAGGTGTAACAGTCTGTCATACATCTAAGGGAAGGTCATCTTCACAGATACTACTTGCTACAGCGATACTTTATGTTAGGGATAAATATGGACAATTAGTGAAGTACAGAGCATTGTTGGATTCAGCATCACAAGGTCATTTTTTAACAGAATGTTTAGTTCAGCAACTTCATTTGAGAAAATTTAAGGCACAGATACCTGTTCAAGGTATTAATGAGGTTACAAAAACCCAGCTTCACTGAAGATAAAATCCAGTTTTAGCAATTGGGAAACCAAAATAGAATGCACCGCACTTCTCAAGATAACAGGAATGATTCCAGCCATGTGTGTAGATACTAGTGACTGGGGTATCCCGGAAGGCTTGATGTTAGCAGATGAGTACTTCAGCAAGCCAAATTCCATTGACATCCTGTTAGGAGCCGATGTGTTCTTTGAGGTTCTTCGTCATGATAAGAAGACGCAGCCAGAAAATTATCTACTTTTACAGGATACAGAGTTAGGATGGATTATTTCAGGTAAGATACATTTGTCAGCGCCTGAAGAAGTTCCAGGGAAAAGTTTCTTCACCTCAATAATAACAACTTAGATCAGCAACTGCAGAGGTTTGGGTAAATTGAAGAAGTGCCTAATAAGACATGGAAAGTTGAAGAAATTTTGTGTGAAGAACACCGCACGAGATGATACAGGATGGTACATTGTGAGATTTCCTGGACCTGAAGGTCAAGGCCGTCTATGAGAGTCATATGAACAAGCAAGGCGACGATTTCATCAGCTAGAGCGACGGTTCCAAGAACATCCAGATTTGCATCAGGCATATTCTGAATTTGTGCAAGAATATGAAGATCTTGGTCATATGAACCAGATTAATGAAGACATAAGCAGCACAGAGGAACGGTATTACTTTCCACATCATGCGGTTTTCAAGAGTTCCAGCAGTACCACACGCACTCGAGTTGTATTTGATGGCTCATGTCGTTCAAATAACGGACTCTCTTTGAAGGATACACTACTAGTAGGACCTACAATACAACAAGATTTGTATCCCATCGTTTTACAATTCAGAGCATAGCAAATTGCATTCACCGCAGATATAACTAAGATATACCACGAACTGAGGATTCATCAAGACGATAGACAGTTGCAGCGAATTTTGTGGAGAAGGTCCATTGAGGAACCATTACGAACATACGAGTTGTCAAGGTTGACGTATGGCATTGCATCAGCACCTTGTCTAGCAACACGTTGTTTACAACAGCTTGCAGAAGATGAATCAAAGAACTTTTCACTAGCGCCAGAAGCATTAGCAAATAATTTCTATGTGGATGATGCTCTTTGTGGAGCTAACACCATAGAAGATGTATTAAACCTACACCAAGAGCTCACCACGCTTTCAGGACAAGGCGGATTTCATCTACACAAATGTTGTGCCAGTCACCCCAGCGTATTGTATAAGCAGTCCCTCCGGATTGCAGTGAAATGGAGGTACCCATTGAACTGGACAGCAACAAAGGCGTCAAAACACTACGTCTGCCATGGCATCCATTATCAGATCAGTTCCTGATTAGCAAGAGAACCTCTGTTCAAAAATTGCGAAAGCCTAAAAACCCTGTATCAGCAAACGCATTATTTCTTCTATCATTGCTGCTATATTTGATCCATTTGGCTTAATTAGTCCAGTTGTTCTTGTATACAAAATTTTCCTGCAGCAGTTGTGGCTGCACAAGCTTCATTGGGATGTTCAACTACCATCAGAACTTTTGAATCAGTGGATAGATATATATTTGCGTTTGTCATAGATGAATGAGATAACTGTTGATAGGTTAGTCTTAGCAAAGGGACAGCCAACAGAAATACAGTTACACGGATTTTTTTACTCTAGCAAGAAGGGCTATGGAGAATGTTTGTATCTGCGCTCTGTTAATCAGCAAGGGGAAGTCAGTACTAAACTGCTTTGCTTCAAAGCAAAAGTTGCCCCAGTCAAGAAAATCACACTCCCAAAGTTAGAATTATGTGGAGCTTTACTCTTAGTACAATTGGTACAGAAAATAGTGCCTGCATTGAATTTGAAGATTGCTAGAATTTTGCTATGGGCAGATTCTGTGATTGTGTTTTCATGGTTAGCAACGTCAGGTACAGTACCAAGTGGAAAATGTTTGTTGCCAACATTTTCTTCCAGATACAAGAACTGACCACAGGTTGTGAATGGAGACACATTGCATCTGCAAGCAATCCAACAGATCTCATATCATGATGCACAATTTCGGAGACCTTGAAGAACTGCAGTTTATGGTGGCTAGGTCCTGAATGGCTGAATCAGCATCAAAGACAGTGGCCTAACACTCAATTAGTAAGGCATCCAGAACCATCACTAGAACAACAGGACGGTACAACAGTTAAAGTTATGATTCAATGTTCCCCAGCAGAGTTCATCACCATATTTTCAATGCTATCAAGACTGTAAAGAGTAGCAGCCTGTTGTTTGAAATTTTCTCACAATGCAAGAAACCCCTCGTTAAGAAGGACAAGTTATCTTACCAGCGCGGAATTAGCAGATGCACTACACGCCAGCATAAAGATAGCACAGCAGGAAATCTATGCTCCAGAAATTAATTACCTCTGCAGGAAGGGTCAGGTTTTGTCGAAGAGCTAATTGCAACCTTTGCACCCATTTCTTCACAAGGAAGGTTATCTATGAGTTGATGGAAGATTACAGCATTCACATCTTCCAGACATTTCCAAACATTAACTAATAAATTGCCTCCTGCACATCGTCTTACAGAACTGATTGTAATTAATGAACATTTGAGGCTTCTGCATGCAGGTTCACAATTACTAAATGCTTCCTTGAGACAGCAGTATTGGATATCGAGAATTAAGGAAGTTATTCGGCCCATGTTGCATCGTTGCTTGCCATGTTTCAAGTTGAAGGCTGCAGTATCAGCAGCTGATGGGTCAGTTACCTTTGACGAGAGAAACAGTTGCATGCCCATTTTTAAACGCTGGGACAGATTATGTGGGTCCATTTGAGATAAAGGGTGGCAATACTAGAAACAAAACTACAACTAAATGTTATATAGCATTGTCTATTTGCACGGCCACTAAGGCTATAGGACACTTAGAATTGGTGCCTAATCGTACATCTGAAGCATTCACTGCAGCACTGAAACGCTTCATAGCTAGAAGAGGGTTAACAGATCACCGCTACATTGACAACGGCAGTAACTTTGTAGGAGCCAACAAGGAATTGAAGGTGTTCTTTAAGTATGAAGAGTTTTTTTTTAAAGTTGCGTGCATAGCTATGCAGCAAAGACACAATTTCAGTGGCATACATTTTGGAGGACTTTTTTAGGCCCGTTCGCAAAATTGCGAAAAACGACTATTAGCGTCGTCATATCTGTCCATTCCCATCCGCATGGAAAAACTTGGCTCCATCTTGGCGGATTTTCATGAAATTTGATATTGGAGTATTTTTCGAAAATCTGTCGAGACATCAAGTTTAATTAAGATCTGACAAAAATAATAGGTACTTTACATGAAGACCAATATACATTTTTTATCACATCTCGCTCAATTCTTCATATAATGAGAAATGCTGCAGACATAAGTTGTAGAGGGGATCAAAACACATTTTATGTTCAGTAGTTTTTTTTTAATCATGCTGTTTATAATATTGAAATATATTTAGAGTCGGACAGGTCACGTGATAATATGGCGCAATACTTATTGCTTTTTCGCCGTAACAGTGGTTGTACAAACACGCCTCAGTGTTACGTTACACGTACATTGTCTGTCTTGTAATTTTTAGGCGCCTTTGAAAAACTGGGAAAAGCAACTTAGCTTTGTTATGTCTCTCTGTCCACACGAAACAACTCAGCACTCACTGGACGGGTTTTCATGAAATTTGATTTTGGAATGTTTTTAAAAAATCTGTTGAGAAAATTCATAATGCCGGCGAACAACAATTGGTGGATCGTATAATTATGAATCTCCACCTAACTATTTTGGCTCAGGCAGCATTTTTGGAAAAGCCCCGGTCCCGCAAGGAATTGTATAATGCTGTGGGTCTGACTGAGAAGTTTTCTATCCTGAAAGAGAGACAACGGACGCAGCCAGGAGTTTCAACTCCGAGTGGGGGGGAATCACATCGTCCCGAGACATCCCGTAATGTCCCGGCGCGTTCTCATACTCCTAAATGCTGGAATTGCGGACGTCCTGGTTACACCAGGCGTCACTGTCGTTGGAAAGCGACCCCGTCGGGAAACGGGCAGGCACCCCGGCGGTCCCCAGACTCTCGGGCGAGAATCTTAAGTGCATTTCGTAAAATTGCTGCTGTGACCCCAGGTAATTTGTTGTGGGTCATGTTGGATTTGAAGGTGGGCAAGATGCCAGCTTTAGTCGATACGTGTGCCCAGTTTTCTTGTGTTAGATCTCATGTCATCGAATATCTTTGAGAGACGAGCCGTGTGCATTCCTACCGTGCTCCGTGACATGTCTATTGGCAGATGGAAGAAAGGGGAAAGTTACCAGTAGTAATAGGGTAGTCATGGTCGGTCCCCTTAACGTGTAAAATAAGGTGATCGTAGTTTGGTTCAAGAGTGGCGCAAGTGCGAAAGACGTAAATGAGTGTAAGTGTGTCATAAGTGTAGGTTGCGAGCCGAGAGGGGTACGCGGTCCGTATAGGTAAGGTATGTCAAGGCACTACATATTCTTTAACTTCATGGTAACCCCGAAGACGTACCCGAGAAAATAAGTCGAGACAGGAACTTTTTTTGTTTAGTGTTGATTCAATCGCTACTCGATGTGTAAGTTCGTGGCATAGGGGTGGCAATGGAGGTTCCGTAGGTTCCGTCCGTGTGTAACCCGTAGGAAGAGAACGGCCGTGTGGGAGATTGGTAAAGGCATCCTCCATAGCCCGCCCCACGCCCCGATGACGTATGGGAACGTGTACTGAATGGCTACGCCAGTAACCGTGACCTGCCTGAACGTAGGGAGCAAGAGAGGAGTAAGTGTTACGTTATTTGTCACCGTGTGGATTGGTACATTGCCGTCGTAGAGACAGTGACCCGTGGCCTGGTCAGCCATGTAGACCGTGACGTTGGGTACGTATATGATAGCCAAGACGTTGTTCCGATGTGGCACAGACGTTGTACTAATGGATCAGTATAGGAAAAGGGATACTAGGGGAGAACAAAACAGGCGTATGGTTAAAGAACAAAGAACTGTGATTTTTTTTTGCGAATCGCTAGGTTGGCCGAGTGGTTAAGGCTCCTGACGGAAGATCAGGTCCCCAGTGAGGGGTCGGGGGTTCGAGTCCTACACCCTATGTTCCTAGAAGAAAAAAACGTGTGGAAATGATGGAAAAAATACACATCAACTGTCCTTTAATGTGCAAATGCATACATACAACACCTTAAATAGTCTATTGCAGACATTTCTCCGAATTAGTACGTCCGAACTTCGGAGGAGGAGGAGGAGTGGCAACGGTAAGGTCGCCGTCCAAAAGTACGATGTCGTGTGTCCTCTTCATCTCCCTGCGGTCTGGGGGGATGATGATCCTGAGACCGGCGAATTATCGTCGTCGTCGTACGTCGTGTGCCAGTATTTTAATAGGTCTACCACGTTAAGCACTGCTAGCAAGGGGTAGGACATCCTCGATTATGTAATTGTACCTAATTGATTACACAACGTATTATAACGCTGTTTGGATGCTTCAAAGTGTCTGATCGGTATGTCCGAGTTCGCCGCAAGCAAGATTTGCCTCAGGTCCTTCAATATGTTTCTCTCGGGTAGACGCATGGCTAGCATTTTGCGAGCTGTCGCGGCATCGTTCATAGCCGATTCCAATTGGTGTAACCATTTCGAATAATGGACTAACGGATCACATCTCGTCAATAACTGTAGGATCTGTTTCCAAGTCATTTGCATAGTCTCCTCCTCCACCACGTCCGGCTCTGGAGAATGGGGAAGTCTTGTTTCCCGATGACGTTGAAGGGAGGTAATCAGATACAGTCGTGCCGATCCTGCAGCAGGAAGTCAAGATGATGTTCGCGCGATGCACGGAACAGGCGAACTTCATCGCTGCTGCTGCTAAAACTGCTGTCCTCCTCCCCCGACATTTCTTGCCCATGTTGCGCGCGCGTGACTAATTCGGAAAACGTCCTCTGAAACAAACAAAGAACATGACGTCAGCATCCGCTAGTAATAAATAGGAGGTCGCTTGTACGTGACCGCAACAGTGTGTGTTCCATAGGCGGAACCGTAAGTAATAATCTGACTACTGAGAAAATAGGAGGTCGCTTGTATGTGACAGCGGTGGCGTCCATAGGCCGGGAACCGTAATTATTATTCTGACTACAGTGTTGGTAAGTGATAGAAGTGTGTGTGTCGAACCTAAATAGTGGTGTATCCTATTGTAGAGAGAAAAAAATCATGGCAAGCAGATTCGAAATAATGGACGCGAATACGGTACAGGACAGGTGGTACAATGCTGTAGGAAGGCAGCTTACCGTGCGTTTAATACCCCTTCAGATAATACGAATCCTATAGCATATTTCCTAGTCAGTGTGAACGATCTCCTTGGGCACGCGCTACGCGATGTAGACGCTAGTGAAATGGTGGGGATAACAATTCAAAATCAGGTAAACCAGAATGACTAACCGATCGGAATCAGTTTCAGGCGGAAAGATCAACTATCCGGAGACGTGATATGGAGCGTGTTTGAGAGAGTGTCGCAGTCGAATTCTAGATTCAATTCCTTGGACACGTTAGTCGTAAACGTGCATTCGGTCAAGATGCCCGTCGGTTTTGGTAAACGTGCAATTAAGAGCAGGGGCAGACCACTCTGCGTAATGGCGAACCTCAAGAGAAGTATCGTGGAGGTGAAGGCAGAGGAACACTGTTTAGCACACGATTTGAAAATAGCGATTTCGAGAGTAGAGAATGATCCGAATTATAATTCGTATCGAAGAGATTATAGGATACGTCATGTAGTCCAAATCTTATGTGAGACGATCGGAATCGATCTGTCTAACGGGGCAGAGAATTAGTCGGGTTCTAGGAACATTTTCGGGAGTATAAGTTAGGTGTCTACCAAGGTCTGAGCTGTGAAGATATAATGTTCGAAGGGCAGGTCGACTCGTCTATGCGAATTAATCTACTTTATGATTATGTCGGAAGACACTATTATGTGATCGCTTAACTTACTGCTGACACAGCTAAAAAGTACGTGTTTAAAGGGTGCAACAAAGCGTCACGTACGTCTGCGACCAGACGTGTAGCGATTGCATGGCCAGCCCTCCGAGCGCGTTCTCTGACGTTCGAATCCCCTGCGCCGAATGCAATGGGCATTTTAGAAGCTGCACGTGTGTCGCCAACCATAAGCGGAGCACTGAACAGAAACGTTCCGTGTGTGAACGTAAACGTTGTTTCGCGACATGTGGATGGCTCGTGACGCACGGAAATCACGAATGTAAAAAGCGATTCTGTGAGAACTGTAAGCAAAACAGAGACGTGGATCACATGTGCTATATGAGACCCCTGAATGACGCGCTGCCCTCCGCAGGTGATAAGGTACTATATGTATTTTACGATTTTGAGACTACCCAAAATACCGAGTAAACGGACAATGCTAAGTTACAAGTACCTAACCTCGACTGTGTGCAGCAGTTTTGTTCCCTTTGCGAGGACGTGGAAGACAGGGACTGCGTGGGTTCTGGGACGATCCCGTCGGGGACCTGATTTCATATCTATGCGAACGAATCCCCTTGGCCAATAAGATCGTCCTTATGACACACAACGCCAAGGCGGTTCACCTTCATTTTATCCTGAATAGGGCGAACCTACTGAAATGTAAACCGGAACTGATCGTTAAAGGATTGAAGATAATGTACATGAAGATGGTGCACCTGGTCTTTCTGGATAGCGTGTCCTTCCTCCCGTGTCCCTGCGTAAGCTGCCCGAGGCGTTCGGTGTAACGGCCGCCAAATCGTGGTACCCTCACGATTTCAATACTGAGGAAAACAGAGGTCCCATCTCCGACGTCTCGCATTATGGTGTGAGTGAGAAGTTCGAGGAGGAAAGGAGAGTTTCTCGCGTGGTACGACGAAAGCCGGAAATCGGAAGAGCCATTCGACAACAGGCGCGTGATGGAATTATACTGTGAAGATGACGTACCGTCCCAAGAGAGGCGTGCAGGATGTTTAGGCGCGAGTTCATGCACATAGGCAATATAGAAGTATTTCTCGAGTCAATAACGATCGCGTCGCCATGCAATATGATTTCCGTAAACGATTCCTGCAGCCCGACGCTATAGGACTCCTACCGACCGGAGGCTATACATGTAATAACAAGTGCCTTGATCTGGCTGTAGCATATGAAACAGACGGACGGGGTGAAGATAATGCACGGTCGCAACGGTCGCGAGTACAAGCTCCCCGAATTGCCCCGCTTCATTGTTCATGGTTATTGCCCCGAGACCCGTACAGTCTACGAGTTCTTCGGTTATTTTCACGGCCACACGTGCCAGCCGTTCCGTGATATCAGCAACGTGAGTGATGATACACTGGCGGAAAGCTATGAACGAACGATGTCGAGTCTAGAGCAGATAACGCGAGAGGGATACCTGGTCAAGTTCCAATGGGAATATGAGGTTGACGAAGCAGGTATAGTGAGGCCCTAACTGCTCGCCCATCCCACAGTACAACATAGTCCGCTGTGTTCACGCGATGCCTTGTACGGGGGTCCAACTGAGGCCATGCGCCTACAATAGAAGGAACGCGATAATGAAACCATTCAATATGTCGATGTCATGAGCCTCTACCCTTACATATGCAAGTATTTCAAGTTCCCCGTCGGTCATCCAGTCATTCACGTAGGAGACGCGTGTAAAGATAAAGAGGCATGCTTACGTATGGACGGCCTGATCAAATGTTCGATCGTTCCCCCCGAGAGGTTGTATCACTCTGTCCTTCTATACAGATGTAATAATAAGCTCATGTTCTGCCTATGTAGAAAATGCGTTCACACCCCCTCCAGTGAAGAATGTAGGCATACCAAGGACGAATAGCGGGCCCTCACCGGTACGTGGGTAATGGACGAGGTCAGGTCGGCCGTGGAAAAGGGGTATAGGATACTCGAGATATATGATGTCTAGGAGTATCACAATACAACCCCGAAACTGTCGAGGGCGGGCTTTTCGTCAAATATAAAAATTCGCTTTTGAAATTGAAAGCTGAGGCGAGCGGTTATCCAGGCTGGGTCCGAGGTCCCGAAGACGAGGAGCGTTATGTAGAATCGTTTTGGCAGAGTGAAGGGATACGGCTAGAGAAAGAATCAATCAGGTTCAAAGCGGCGAAACGGGGTCTGGCCAAACTCTGCCTCAACTCCATGTGGGGAAAATTGACGGAGAGAAGCGGTAGGACGCAGACTAGACTGATTTCGAAACCTAAAGAACTGTACGGATTTCTGGCCTCGCCAGGCATTGAGGTGATGAACCTCGTGTTTGCAAACGATGACGTCGTCTGGATCTCGTGGAAGTACGGAGCGGAGGAAGACGTGCCTAGTATGCGTCATACGTCATCTGTATCGCTATCTCGACCGGCTGCGAGAGAACGCGATATAATGCGATATGGATTCGGTTATATACATTCAGCCGAGGGACGGACACGAGCTGATTGAAACAGGGGACAAATTGGGAGATATGACCTCCGAATTGCGCCCCTCAGAAACCATATCGGAATTTGTGAGTGGTGGGCCCAAGAACTACGCATACAGGGCGCTCGATACTGTGACCGGGGACGATCGAGAAAAAACCGTATGTAAAGTCAGGGGCAAAACCCTGAATTACCGCGCATCGAAATTAGTGAAATTTGGAGTCATCAGGGACATGATTCTGAGAGGGACGGGTAGGAAACCACGACTCTGAATGTACATACCGAGAAGAACGTTAAACGTAAGAGGAAGAGGGGAGGAACGGTATCGATTTCACCGAAACGGAAGATAAGATATACATAATTTCATTTTTCAAGAGACGGCGATTAAGTGACAATGCATCCGTCCCGTTCGTGTATAAATAGGGGGGAGGGTGAGTAGGGTCGTATCATAGCCTGACCATCCATGAGTGATGATCTGAAATTCATCAGGGACGCTACTGCAGAAATACTTCGCTGAATGCCCATTATCTGGTCGCGTTGAAAAAGTCAGAGATAAGAATCAGTTCACGTATTAGGACCAACAAATATATCCCGTAGATACTCTTGGGTTCTATAACGCCTACTTCGATACGACACAACGACCCCACGGTTACCACATTTTGGATCTGACATAAGACACGAATGACAGCCTGCGGTTTCGAACAAACATATTTCCGACTGAATATCCACCGGTCGTTTACTCCTATATAGGCTATGAAGCATGTGAGATCGAATTATCACGCTCTTCACGTGCTCAAGACAGCCGAACCGAGAATGCGTACAACCCTAATAACCAATTGAAACAAGGAACTCGTGACTTGTATAAGCGAGTGTGTGTTGAACGTCCTGAACGGTAATATAAAATTTTCAGGTTGTAACACGCGCAAGCTGCAAAAACACAAGACCGCACTTCGCGAGGTCGCCGATTTGCACGTGTTACTCTCGGCCAAGAAGAGATTCATAGTTCGGCGCGGATGATTTCTGCTGCCCCTACTGGGCGCCAATTCATTTATAGAGGGCCCCGATAAAACATGTTACGTAAGATGTACCTCGTCCCGGCCGATCATTACAATAGTAGTAGCGACAAACAAAGCCGCCGGCGCCCCTCGCATCGTGAGCGGAACGTAGTGGAGGCAGCAAACCTAAACAACACCACACGTATGAGGAGTGGGTTAAGATGCGCCACAAGATTCGCGAGGCCGATATCAGAAGGAAGACGCAGACGAAGGCGATCTCGGAATTCCTAAGACGACGTCAACTTCTAACACTGCGACCTCCTCCCCTTTCCCTGTGCATGGGCTAGTTGAGGGGGGCCAAGACGAGGCGTAGGAGGTCTCCCTCTTCAATTCCTTCGACATCTAAAGCTATCGTGTACGAGACCGCTAAACAAGGATTTATTCCCGGAATCGGAGACGATGTTGATGATGATGATGGTGATTCTGTCAAAGAGGAGAAGGAGATGTACGGCAAAGAAGAACCGTCCGAACCGTAGCTAGTCCCCCCTACATGTGGAGGAGCAGACGTTTTCTCGACACAAAATAGTGTATGCGCAAAGATGCGGAGCAATTAATGATAGGGGATTCTCCGGTGTTTATAGATACCGATGACAATTTCACAATTAAGGGCACCGTGTTCAGAGTGAAGGAGGGTTTATGGGAACTACTGACTCGTAAGAATGTGAATACGGAAGTTAACAATAAGTCCGATCTAAAGACCAATAAAAAATATTGATAATGACTAACGCTCATTTTAACAGATATCAGCCTGGCGATAACATTAATATAACGCGAGGAAAGTAATTTCGCGATGTCATTGCGCCCTTCTTTGCGAAACTGAATGGACGGGATCTCGAAACCGCCTTAGGTCGTAAGTGGATAATGTACTTTAAAAAATATCTACAAGTATTAGCTGATTATATTATGTCCCGGCCAGACCGTCGGCCTTCTCCACCCTGCGGACGCTTCGGTCGGCCACGGCGGCGATGACGGCGAAGAAGAAGATGAAAAAAAAGAAGAAGAAGAAAGGTAAACCGACGCCTAAGAAGAAGTCTCTCCCCGTAATCAGAGCCTGGTTAGAGGGACAGGATGCCTATACCGTGACTTTCGTGATGGACGTTTGGGAATTCGATCTGCTGGATGTACAGGCCTACGCAAAATACAACGATAATCACAGATACATTCTGTCGGTTATAGAGCGGGCTTCGGCGTTTCGGACCATATTCGATGGTCCGAAATATTCGAAAAGACGTCCCGTAAGGATAGGAACTGATAAGGGCAATTAATAAACAATTTCAGGTCATGTTTCAGGTATATCGGTACCCCGACTTAAAATGTGCGGTCGTAGAACGCGTGCATCGCACGATTCACAATAGACCCTACAAATATTTTACGTATAAAAATACCTATAGATATATCGGTGTTCTGCCTAAATTTGTCAACACCTACAATGACACGGTTCACTCGACGACTGGCATGGAGCCCTCGTGAATCCCCGATTCCGATGTGCTAGCGATAGGAAGAGGATGGATGCTCGAAGACAGGGGTCGTTTGCGTCACAAATGCGACATTTCGCGTGGGGCAGCACGTGCGCATCAGCAAGGAGAAGATGCGGTTTGCCAAGGCTGCCGAAAAAAATTTCAGCACAGAGATATTCAGGGTCACGAGAGTAATCGAGATTTGGCCGCGAGCCTTCTACGAGCTCCAGGATATAAACGGCTCGCAAATAGACGGCCAGTTTTATCGGAAGGAACTGACCCCCGTACGGATAACTGACCGGACCTTCTATAAAATAGATAAAATACTGGACAAGAGAGTTAGACGAGGCATTCGTGAATATCTCATACGCTGGCGAGGTAACAGTCAACCTTCGACTTTTGGGTGCCTGCAGCTAGCGTGAAGAATATCTGAACAAATATGGCGACGACGAGCCACTTTTACATCACTCTGTTCAGCAACGCCTCGCGAGACATCTACGAACGCAATAAACACGCCGATTTCACGGTGAAACTGGGTTCGACCTCCAATTGGGAGGTGGGGTTGTTTGAAATTTCCTGTTCCTCCCCGCAACACATGGGGGAAGACATCACCGCTCTAATTTACTGTAAACAGATATGTGATATTTCTGTGCGACAGCACCGTCCGCAATATGCGGACGTTCATCTTCCCATCATCAACATCATCATTGTCGTGTCAACACGAGTTTCGAAATGTGTATTATGTGCGTGTCGAACAACGGAGATTTTAGGACGTCCGAATTGACTTCCTGACGACTTAGGGGCTGCACATCCCCTTTCGAGGACAGCACGACGCCCTCAAAGGTGGTGCTTCATTTTCGAAAGAACTACAAATGGTGAAATAATTGTATAAAACGGGGCGTCGCCATCTCTAATAGGACATTTACAGCGATGCATCCATTAGAAGTGTACTACCTAAATCAGGCGGGATCTGTCCCGTCTACTCCGCCCCGCTCTACCTTCAGCGAGGACACGGGATCGGCAATTTTTCGGCAGTCTCTTTCTCTGGGTCCGCTCACCCCTCTGCGCGGGGCCAAGACAGTGGGCCTCGAGACGTTGCGTACCGATGGCAAGATCCTGACCGATATCGCGGAGCTCAACTCAACAGATAACGCACCGAGTGCTGGAGATATAGTGTCTAAACACGAGACTGAATCCGCGCAAAATTTCATTTGCAAATTGTGAGGCCGGGGACGCAAACGCGCCCACCACAGTCAGGCGGCGGCGGTGGGAAGTAAGAGGGCACGAAACAAAGAAAGGCTAGGCGTGCCGCGAGAAAAATAATGAAAAGGGACATCTTTTCATAGTCCATTCAGTCACTCTTCAGCAGCCGGCATCAGCATGATGTCTGCCGCGGCGGAGATAGCGTTCACTACTAGCGAGTTTGACATTTTCGTGCACAGCCATACTCAGAAGTCTGTGCTCGGGACGATAGAGACAGCGTACAAACCCATCGCCCCCGTCAATCAAAACGGTCTGGAATTTTTTATACTTGCCGATAACGATACGTACGTTGATTTAGTTATAAAAATCTACGTCCGGAGCAAATTGATTTCGGCCTCTGGAAAGAATGTAGACTTTATGGAACCACACGGGCGGACCAATAATTTCCTCCACTCTCTGTTCAGTCAATGTAACGTCACTCTCAATGGCGTAACCATCACGCAGGCGAGCGAGCACTATCATTATTGCTCCTATCTCGAGACTCTGATGACCTACGTTACGGATGCTGCAGCCACACATCTCTCGAACGCGTACTGGTATCTAAACACGGGAGACATGCAGGCTAGTGACCCCACGGCCGTGACTCTGAACGCCACGACGAACCGGGGATTCATCACTCGTTGGAACAGATTTAGCGCGAGTAGGGATGCACAGCTCTTCAGTCGACTACATAGTGACATATGTAACGTGCCCCTATACTTAGTGCCGGGTGTCAAGCTGCAGATCAGATTGACGAAGGCCCGACCGAGCTTCTATTTGATGAACAAGAGTGTCGATTCAAAGACCGTTTTCAAATTTTTGGACGCCCAACTACTGTTGAGACGCCTAAGACCCAACCACGCCATATTGCTGGCTCACAATTCGACACCGAACAAAGGGAGTCTCGCGCGGTACAACCTGACTAGAGTCGAACTCAAGACGTTCACATTCTCTGCCGGATCAAAATCCTTGTCAATCGACAGCGCCGTCCTCGGTCCCATCCCGAAACGTCTCTTGTTCACCATGGTTAACAACACCGATTTTATTGGTTCGCTGCACAGCAACCCTTACAAATTTCAACATTACGATATCAGCGATATTTCGCTGTTTGTGACGGGAAACATTTCTCTAACGAGGGCCTATCTCTGGACATGGATCATGAAAAGACTTCCATCATGGGCTACATGACGCTTTTCGAAGAGTCCGGCATACATCACTCGAATTCGGGACTGCAGATAACACACGATATGTATATAAACAGCTTTTTCATGTTACTCTTTGACCTGACACCTGACCCCAGCCCGTCGGATGGTCATTCGTCCCACCCCGCGAACGGCAATATATGAATCGAGTTGAAAATCAATAAGCCATTGCCCGAGGCGATCACGTGTCTGCTGTACCTAGAATTCGACAATTCTATCCTCGTAGATTTTGCACGTACCGTCACGACCGACTTCTAAAAGAGATGGACACTGTCCAAATACTGTGTACACTACGCGACGTTACCTCATTCCTCGACGTCTTCCCCTCCGATCTCCT
>Ga0136643_10006236_pt1 | contig 17034 bp, 8 predicted proteins | sample TergutLab28metaG_FD_96883 | JGI IMG/M metagenome (GOLD analysis project Ga0136643, IMG submission 96883) | Labiotermes labralis P1 segment gut microbial communities from Petit-Saut dam, French Guiana - Lab288 P1 (version 3) (version 3) | ecosystem: Host-associated > Arthropoda: Insects >... | reverse complement strand
CATCTTCAGGAGCTTGCGACTATTTGTTGCGTTGTGTAGGCTGACTTGAGGCGTGCTGGTGTTATGTAGCGGGATTGTCTGTTGGTGATGTGGTATCCGAGTGTAGGCTGAACCACTACACTCAGATACCACATCACCAACAGACAATCCCGCTACATAACACCAGCACGCCTCAAGTCAGCCTACACAACACAAGTAGTCGCTAGCTCCTGAAGATGGACGTATTAACATCTGAAACATGTTGAGCAATATATAATAAAGCAAGTGTCATCTAGTTGGTCAACCTTTATTCAAATATCAAGATGATGCACTGTCCAGTACGCATAAGATTCAATGTCTAAGTTCTTCGTTTGCTAAATTACACTGTTTCACAACAAATCAGTTCATATGTACATTTCATATTTAATAACATACAAAGCGTTAATTAATATCAAGTTTTACTTGCTTTTCCTTAGTCATAAGTTGAGGCATCCCTGTTGTGTAACAATGAAGTAAAAGGGCAAATTAAAGTCAAAACACAACTAATTAATTGGTTGGGTGTTAAATAAACGACATGTTTCGGCCTAATCAGAGGCCATCATCAGGTTTACAAAGTTCTAAGAGACTAAATATTGTTTGTTTGTGGCAGATGTTGAGATATCATAAGGCCTATAAATTATATGAGACATAAACTGCGTGTGAGCAGGTAAGGCGGTGGACATGTGTTGGTATGTGCGATATCCTGGGTGGGGGTCATCCCCCTTGGCTCTGCCGTTGTTGGCTTTGGGTGGGGTGGGGGGTCCGGATGGCGATTAGCAGGTCTATATGCCTCACATGTGTGGCGTTGTAGTCCAATGACCCTTCCAGTTTTGTTTGCGCTTTACTCTTTGTGAGATGACACACGGCTGTTTTGTAAGCACATATAGTTGTTTAAAAATGTTACATAATCGATTGTGATATTGATTCTATATGGTGTCTGGTTACATTGTTATTGCAAGTATGTTGACCTCTTCTTTTTTTCATTAATTGATGTTCCATTTATCCATTTAAATTTACAACTTAAGGATGTGGAAATGGACATCAAGTGATGACACAATGTATCTGTTAATTTACAGCTGTCAAATTACAGAATATAATTATAATAATTACATAACAAAATATTAATTATAACATTAAAACATAATGTTCTGGAATATATATTATTTGTTGGAATTAAAATATTACTCATTAGAATAAAATGAGTTCAAAAGAAGAAACCTCTTTAAGGCTGACTTAAAAACCTCTGTTTTATTGGCTACACACTCTATGTGGGTAGGAAGATGATTTTTTTTAAATTTTTTTTATTTTTGTAGAGTTGGGTACAACCCGTGCTTCACCAACAGGTATACCATGGGATATTTACAGAGGTTGAGCACAGATTAAAACCAATGTACCATACTGCCTTTGAGGTTCTAGTCAATAATTTAGTCAGTACGATGTTTCGGAGTTGTTGTGGAGTTTGATTGTCTTTCACTTGTTCTTGAAGCATGTGAAAGATGTTCCTGAGGAAGCATGTGACGCTGACGGTATTTATGTGATACTTCAGAACCAGTGGTGGGGGAAGGGTTTGAAGTACTGCTGGTCATTCACTTGAGAATAGGCTGCATTCTGTATAAGGTGGCGGGCCATTTGTACAGCCTTTTCAGGACAGCTGCAGGTTGGCAAGGGCGTCTTGTTCATTTTGTGGAGGTATGAATGGAAACTGCCATGATTTGTTAGGAATTGTGTGAGAATGAAGTTGGGCCAGAGGGGAAGGGAGAGTCTGTGGAAGATGGTGGGTATGAATAGTTTAGTGTGGGATGCATTTGCAGAGTTTAAATTTTTATGTAATACTCTTCTAGTATCTGCTTTCCTCAATTTATTGGAATTGCATTGTAAGCGATGGTAGTATTGAAGCTCGCGGCTATTTTGGCCTATTAGTCTGCCCTGTCATTGCCTTTCAGTCCTATGTGTCCTTTGACCCAGTGGAAGGTGATCAAAGTAGAATTCCTTGGTCCAATTGTTTTCAACCTGGTGGCAACGGCTAAAGGATGTGTTGTGTGCTTATTTGCAATGGCAAGTAGTGCTGCTTTGGAGTCAACGTTGATTGCATAGGAGGAGGTTTTCTGCCATTGGCTTGGGATCCAGTCTACAGCCATGATTATTCCACAGAGTTCAGCTTGAAATACTCTACATGTGATATTTAGTCTTTGAGTTTCAGTATGTATTTCAGTGGAGATTTTCACTGCAACCATACTTGCCCTGACATGGTTTTCTGTTTTGGATCCATCTGTATAGATACACACATTTGCGCTACCTTCTCTTGCTGAGAGGTTCACACATATATGGAAAATGATTAAAAATTTTAATTCCAGTTTAATGAGCTCCTCTTTGGTATATGGTTAAATTAGTAATGGGTAGATGGAAATTATTAGCAGATCTAGTGTCATGGTTATGGACTTCTAAGTTCCTTGTAAATATATGTTTGTTGTTCACCACATACAATGAAAGTGAAAGTATATACTGAGAAAAGAAAGTTAAAATTTCCATAGTTTTAAACATCTCTCTACGTGAATTCATTTTCTCCAAATTAGCTAAAATTTTAGTTCTAAATTCTATGTAATACATTTTATTAAAGACGAGCTATAGGAAATTGGCTTTAAACGATGAGATTATATCAGAGAGTATTTTGTTTAATGCAGTTTGAAGTCCCCCTTGATTAGAGTTGCTAGTATCGTCTGCAACAAGCACAAAATTAGTGTCATTATCTGTTATTTTGGGTAAACTATTAATATAAGTAAGAAAAAGTAACAGACCCAATATTAAACCCTGTATCCAGTGGGTTTTGTTTGTAACCTTATGTATATCAATGGAATGTAAATAAAGAATAGAAAGAAGAGGGACAAGTGGTGGGCTCCTGTGAACATATTAATTTCCATTCCATTCATTCATTTTCTCTTTATCCATTTACAGGTACAACCTAAGGACGTTGAAATAGTCATAATGTGACGATACAATGTATCTCTTAAATTACAGCTGTCAAATTACAGTATAGAATTATAATATAATAATTACATAATGAAATATTAATTATAACATTAAAACATAAAAATGTGGAACACATATTATTTATTGGAATTAAAATATTCCTCAGTCGCATAATATGAGTTAGAAAGAAGAAACCTCTAAGGCCGATTTAAAAACTTGTATATCATTTGCTGCACACTTTATATGAATAGGAAGAAGATTAAAAATTGTAATTACTTAATAATGAATTTGGGTTCCATGAAATGCAGGTTATTTCTTGAGTAGCTGAATAAGAAGCTCAAAAATTCCTCCTATGTACATACATGTGTACAAACTGGTATGGAATATGTACACATCTTTCTGTCATGAAACATCACTGTATATAATATATAACTTTAAAACTAACCACGTTTATCCACCGTACATATATTTGTATCCTACATCAATTATGGTATCCACGGATCATATACATTATGCCTTAAAAGTTACGTAGCAAAATCAGTGTACGGCAGTAGGCTCTCCAACATCGTGCAAGATTGTAATATATGTGACGTTAAAGGAATTGGGACACCGGGTATCCAACAGTAGTATCCTATTTACATGCTGGAAATCACGTTAAGTCTTTCGTACTTAATAGTTACGTGTTTGCTTTCGACACTTGTCGAATGCTTATGTAGTTTTTTTATATGCTCTTGAACCGTTACCCGTGTTTCTGATTACCACTGATAGGAGCTGGATCCCTACCTCTTAACCGTGAAACAATGTCTCTAATTGATACGTGCCATGGATCACAACGTAAACGTAAGATGACGTCACATTCGACCTCAGTTAACTATCGATCTGTGAACTTGTACCGAGGCGTCGGATATACAAGCAAGCGTGCTCAGAGTTGGAAGTAAAGTTGCAAAATTGAGATTTTGTTGTGTTTAGATCGAAGTGCACCCAAAATTGGAAATGAGTAAGAAGACTGAGAAAATAACGTCAGCCTCTGCAGAAGGCGAGGAAGAATTTTCTGTGGAGAAAGTTCTTGATCGTCGTGTGCGAAACGGCAAAGTAGAATACTTTCTGAAATGGAAAGGTTATTCGAACGACGACAATACTTGGGAACCTGAGGAGAACCTGGATTGTCCAGATCTCATTTTAGAATTCGAAGAAGCCCGGAAGAAAAAGGAACTAATTAAAAAGGAAGACAGGAAGAGGAAGCCTAGTACTCCTGCAGATGACAAAAAGCCCGCAAAGAAGAAGCAGAATGATGAAGATAAGAAACCGCAAGGTTTTGATAGGGGTTTGGAACCGGAACGTATTATAGGAGCCACCGACTCCAGTGGGGAGCTCATGTTCCTGATGAAATGGAAAGGAACTGATGAGGCCGATTTGGTTCCCGCCAAGAAGGCCAACATACAATGTCCTCAGATTGTCATCCAGTTTTATGAGGAACGCCTCACTTGGCACAGTTCTTCTTATGATGAAGACGACAAAGGTGAAGAGTGAAGACATTTCTTCAGTTGGTGGGTGATTATAAATGTAGCTTGCGCGTAACTTGGTTTCAGAGTTAGAATTACATTTGTGTTCGGACGTTGATTGTACAGATGTTTGTGAAGATTGTGCGTTTGACAGAGTGTAACATTATTTTATATCACATGATTTCAGATTGCATTTTAGTTAAATTTTAGAGTAGTTTGCATATTTTTTAGTATTGTGATTACATGACACCAGTTTTATGGTCTTCATCCTAATGTGGTATAAATAAATATTGTCAACATAAAGCAGACAGTAAAACCAGGTGTTAAAGTATTCTTCAGTTTGAGCATTTGGTACAAAACAGCTCTATTGAACGGGTATAATACTTCTGTCATGATACGATAACGTTTATATTTCTGCATTAACCAGCACCTGAAAAGGCTTGACTTTGATGTGCATATTCACTTACAGATATTGTTTGTCTTAGCAAGAGAGCAGTGTGTAGAAAAGTTTGTGAATGAAGAACTTAACATTTAGTGGTTGCCCCAAGAGTGCTGTGCATTAATGTGCATGAGATATGTAGATACTTTGATTTACCTCAAGCAGTTTTTTTGTTGCAGAGGATATAATTGGAACCAAACTGGACGTGGGTTTTTAACAGAAAGGTCACCTGACTAAGAAGTTCATGCAGGAAGCACAGGCAGAATTAATATGCTTGAGAGATGAAAGTGATGCAGTGAAGGTTGTTACATTAGAGAAAGTGGGGATTGAAGAAGCATTTAATGACAGTAAGGTAGAACTGGCATTTCCTTACTGTGTACCTAAACATGGGGGGGACCACGGTAGCACAGTGGTTAAGGTACTGTGCTACAAATCAGAAGGTCGCTGGTTCGATCCAAGCTGGTGTCATTGGATTTTTTATTGACATAAAATCCTTCTGCTCGCACTATGGCCCTGGGGTTGCCTCAGCCTCTAACAGAAATGAGTACCAGGAGTATTTCCTGGGGGTAAAAAGCGGCCGGTGCGTAAGGCTGACAGCCTACCACCATCCTGTGCCGTTGTCACAAAATCTGGGAGCCCTAACTTCCTGGAACCCTCTGGGCCTGTAATGGGACTGCTTTACCTGTGCCTAAACATGTAGGCTGCACAAAAGCTCAATTATGATCACAGTATACAGGTCACTGCAGTGCCTGTCTTGTTCTATTCTACTGTGTAGCTATACAGAGCATGTTAAATGTCAAATTATAAATAAGGTGGTAATAAGAAAGGTCAGCCTTTTTGTAACAGTTTTATGTAGTTTGCCAGTAAGTTTCAAGTTCCCCCTCAAAAAAATTGAATCTGAGATCAGAATGACAGTAGAATATATTATTTTAATTTATCTCTGCTGTGGTGACTGGTTTTGTGTGCAGTGTCCATGCTGGCATTCTTCATGTAACACGATCTGGCTGAATTTAAGGTGTAAGAAATAATGGAGATATCCACAAATATATGTATCAAACTTGGCAATTTTCTTGAAAATGTTTTAAAAAATGAACAAGTTTTGTCCCTGTTCTGTACTTGTGCAGTGATAATTCAATGTATATAGCTGGAATTACTGTATGTTTTATTGTTTCCCAGTGTGTGCTTATCGGTTTTATGCTCACAGGCAAGAGGAGTAGTGGTAAAGCAGGTTTAATATTTCTGTATATCACATATTGCCTACTTTCATGGATAGGTATGTAAGACCATCACATTAACACATAATGTGGTCCATAAAGATATTAAAATATTGTTTTCATATGCACATATGTGGTGTGATCAAATAATTCCCTCGTTGTATTCTTTTTATCAAGTTCTGATGGAACATGTTTCCAGTGCAACAAATTTGTTACTGTTGCTGCTGATGTGTCTCCAAGAACTTGCAGATTCTTATAACTAAATTTCAATAGTGCAAAGTTTTATGCAGACACTGCATTTGTAATTATTGAATTAAAAACATAATTAACATAATTGGATCTAAAGACCTGGGGGGGTTTTGGGCCCCCCTTTTTCCCCCCCCCCCCCCTTTTTCTTTTTCTTTCTGTGCTGAAGTAGTTAGCCTCATGCCCAACCCCCACAGCTTGGAGGACCAGGGTATCCCTTTTCGTCTGGGTCGTCTTGTCTTACATGGGAGGGCCTACCAGTAGCATACACTATCACCAGCATAGATCTTGGAAACATATGACGACGTAAGCCCCACCACTGCATCAAAGAAGGGTTACCTTTGAGGGGGGGGGGGTGACTCATAAACAGTATTTCATATATATTGTTACGTGTGTGTGTGTGTGTAAGTGATCTCTTTATACTTCATTTCACATGCTGATACCCTGGTGTTTGATTAGTTACAACCATGAAAACAGCTGAAGAAAATTTTATGTTCATCACCATATTGTGATAATTGGAACAAAGAAGGTTTAAAATTCTATTAAAAAATTTTATTGGATCAGAAGTTGAATATATTTGAATATACATTACATTTAAGTCCACATGCTTGCATTCTGCAAATTCACATACCCTCCATGTTCTTATTGCAGCTGGTAGGAATATGCAATACATGATCATGATTATGGTGATGCCTTCAGTAGTATGTGTGTACCAAGTTTCATGCAAGTTTGTCACACAAATGCAAAGAATTGGTGCTAGAATATCACTAAAAATTCATGTTTTTCCCATAATGTGTATGAGGGGGGACCCAAAAATTCCTGGAATTGTTAAAAAAATTTTATTTAAAACAGTTGTACAAGTTTTAAACTTTAGTCCCCTTCAAAGTATTCCCTCCTGTGACTGGATTCAGTGATCCCAGCACCACTCCCACTGCTGGAAACATCTTCAACAGAAATGCTGTAAAGGGCCACCAGAGATTGATCATTGAACCTCTGCAGTGTCAGCAAAATGCCACCCTTTCAAATCCGGATTCATCCCTGGGAACAAAAAAAAAGTAACATGGAAGAATATCAGGCAAGTAGGGAGGACACAACCACCATTTTGTTTTTTGCCAAAAAGAAGGTGTTTTGCTGACATTGCAGAGGCTCAACGAGAATTGCTGGTGGCCCTTGACAGCATTTCTATTAGAGATTTTAGACAGTTTCCAGCAGTGGGAGCAGTGCTGGGATCCTTGCATCTTCAGACTTTTACAACTCTTTTAAATAATTTTTTTTTTTATAGTTCCGGGATATTTTGGTTCCCCCCTCGTATATCTGCAAAATATTTACAATATGATACAAACACCTAGCTTCAGTTTTGTCATATTAAACCTGTCATAGATCCAGAAATAATACATGGTTACCAAGAGTAAAGAACCTGCCACTTTGTCAGATGCAGTTCACTGATCCCAAGAGCACTTGCTGCAATAGCAATACTGGGGGAAACTGAGCTGCAGGCGTAGTGGTGATACTGTCTGATGCTGCTTCTGCTACATGCAGTATTTGCCATGTTCAGATATTTGCATTTACCCATTGTGTCTTTCTTTCTTTGAAGCAATTCTCTTGCTCCTTGATGCAGTGATTACACTGTTAATGGATGATTTTTTTTAAGTATTGTGATTTAAATGTGCACTCTGTGATTGTTTTTGCATTGTGGCTGTCATCAAATGCGTAACTGCCAACTAGTCCTTAAGAAAAACTCCCATTCAGATTCTGACACACACTGACATGATACTGCTTTTTGTTTAATCACACATGGATATTTTGCTGAAATTTTTTTGTGTTCAGTCTTACAGGATATTAAACTTTGTTGTTGGGCATGTTGTTCCTGATATCTTGAAGGTTCATTGTGCCTTTATCTTCAGGGTCAGGCAGTCCAAGATATGTGTGAAGATGTCCTGACATGATCTGTATGACCTTAAATTTTAATAACTGTGATGGACAGTGATGAGTTTTCACAAAAAAGCTCCTTGATTCTTGTGGCTTTTTCATTGTTTATGTTGGTAGGTGTGATTCCTGATTGATCAGCATTGTTAACTTATGTTACTTGACTTTTTGTACTTTGGGAAGACAGATCATTTGTTCCATTTCTGCTCCTTTCCTCTTAAAAGCAAGTTTTAACATCTCGCTGCTTTCAGTAACAGTTCTGGCCAGCTTACCCCTTATCCTGCTAACATGGAGAATATGGTGAGCTAATAATGCAAGCAGATGGCAGATGGGATTTAACTTGGTGTTTAAAGGGTTAAAGAAGAATTTGATGCACACATACTCTACATTTAAGTCTCATTTTTCATGCAAATGCCACAGGACACTACTTAAGTGTCATTTTGTGAGGTATTAGTTTTGAAGTACATGAGCAACATATTTGAAATGAATGGCAAATGACTTGTTCTGCCCCCATATAGCATATAAATTTTTGGTCAGTAGGGAATATAATTGATCACACCACATAGATCCTGTTGAGATTATCATGCCTGTTTAGGCTATATATAAGGGGAGTGGGATCTGAGCTCATGAAACAGCAGTGGTTCAGTAACGCAGCAACAGTGTACAAAAAGAATCACCTTACAGTAGATTAATTTGTTGCTGGAAAAGAACTTTGACATGTTCTTACAAATTGTACTTTTACATCTGTGGTTCTACAAGAAGTTGCAATTCTCATTATACAACTAAACTGTTGTTGGTTGTATCGGAATCATTTTATGTGATCTCATCATCATGAATTAATACAGTGAGGCAGTTGTGATTAATTGTATCATATTAAATAATTACATTAAATGTTTTTGGGATCACACCTTTGAGTTCTGATTTTGTTCTGTGATATTGCCCACATCTCCTGCAGTATCATGTGGCATCTAATGCCACTTGCAGCTCTGCACATTTGTTTCTTTTCTGTAGTTTAGTGTGAATAAGAAAATCATGTGTTGTCAGACAGGATGGTGCAGTTAGTGTAGCAACTTGCCTCAGGCTGGATGGTCCAGAGTTTGAACCCCAGCAGCTGCGAGATTTTGCATACCTGTCTAAACTGACCCTAAGGCCCACCCAGCATCCTGTGCAATGTGTACCGATTCTCTTTATGGGTGGTGGGGGCAAAGTGGCCGGGGTGTGACATTGACCACCCACCTTATCTAGCACTGAAATTAAGGGTGGAGGGGTACACATTTATTCCTCTTGTGTGCCTTCATGGCATGTTACAGGGTACGCTTATGTAAAATTGTAGTGACAGGAAGGTGGATTGTAAATTGGATCTTTTTTATGGTGGCACACTAAAATTTATAAGAAAGAGTACACACATTCCTAAGTAATTAAGTTACTTTACAAAAACAAAATTATTGTGAATATTGTATGTACCGTGCATGACGCAAAATTCAACCTACCTAACAAACTTTCCATGCACTGAGAAGTAAAAACATTTGATACACAGTTCCCTCTCCTACATGTTTTGGCACTCCCAGGGTGCCGTCATTGGGGGGTCCTGAAGTTAACACAAGCGGTGCCTTCAGATTGGTACGGTGTGTAAAGCACGGTCACACATCAGAGTGGGAATTAAAACACGGCATCACATCGTAAAACATTGAAATGTTAAAAACAGTTGACTGAGAAGAAGAATAATGCTGAAGTTTTGATGGAGATATTAATTTAAGGATCTTGAGCAAATGAGTGGTTACCAGTTACATACATATGGTTCTTCATCAGTTTTGCACAGACTTCATTATTCCCTGCCCCCCATTTCTGCAATTTGGTATTGAATTGTAATTTGCACATCTAATTTTGTATGGCCATTATTCTGTTCAGAGCCTAACAGCACACCAAGTTGAGAACTGATCTTGACTTGTGACATACCAGGCTGATTATATTGAACTGTCTTACCTGCAGTGTTTGTGCAATCATGCAGATTACACGTACTGTTTGACATGGGATTTGAGCTGTGGGTCTATCTGACTGGTATTCATCATGTTCCCAAAGGTTTATGTTTGTAGAGGTAAAGATTTCAGTCTTGAAGAGAAAAGTGTGCAGACAGATGTAACTGATGGGGTGAAACTTGGAACTTTTTGAATTATACTCGAGTGTTGTCACACTCTTAAGGCCACCAGGTCCCCTTACAGTTTGATTTAGGATGGAGACTGAAGCACATCATACATGAATGTATGTTAAATCATAATAATAATTTGAAGTACATTGCAGTAAACTGTCAGTCATAACAAAAACTTTCTTTTTAATCAGGGATTTAGTGCTTTTTACATGTTTTGGCCAATTGGGCCATCTTCAGGTAATACACACTATGAAATACTTGGAACTTACCAACATAAAGTACTGTAAAAAATGAGAAATAGTAGTAATAGATAAGGTTATGTTACAGAAGACAACAAAGTTGGCTAAAACATACACAGTATGCTAAATCTCTGGTAACAACAATAAAGAGTTTTTGTTGTGAAATCATTTCAGTAAATGTTTTATCATAATGGGGATGTTTAAATAAAGTTTATTTATGTACTGAGTTTATTCCTAACAGTTCATTTCACATAATGGAAACCAAAAACCAGGATACCCAACAATATTACCATGGCCTCTGGGGGGTGTACGTCTCTGTGTGTGCCAAAGAAGACAAAATGTTAACCCATAAAACAATAAAAAATGTAGTGTCATTACTATACAAAGGTAACTAAGAAACAACTATAACCTACACACACAAACAATGAAGTATGTAATGATAATGAAACATGCTCCTCAAACATGCTGAATTCTGACGATAAATTATAAATTTCTGCCACACAAAACAATTTTTATATTTATTTAATACTGTGTGCTACATGATTTGATCATATTTTGACCATCTTCAGCTATCAATATTAATTATTTAAATAAAAAACTACAAAAACTTCTTATGAACACACAACCAACTTTGTTGTAGGTAATGTGAGAGCTTTCACTTCCATTAGAAAGATCCAGCCTCCTTATATATGTCAATGATCTGCCCAAAACCGTAAATGATAAAACTGTACCTGTATTGTTCGCTGATGATACAAGTATGATAGTAAAAAGTCCTAATTCAAAAGATTTTCAAACTAATACGGTCACAGCTTTTAATGTGTAAATATGTGGTTTAACCCTTTAAACACCGAGTTAAATCCCATCTGCCATTTGCTGGCATTAATAGGAGCTCACCATATTCTCCACGTTAGCAGGATAAGGGTTAAAGTAAATTTACTTTCCATAAACGTGGACAAAACTCATTACATTCAATTTAAGACCAAAAACAAGCCAGTTGTGTGGTATTGTAAATTATATTGGCACATGAAAGAACATGATGTGTACACACAGCACAGTATCTGAGCAGCAGTGATTATCATAGAGAACACAGCCAATTAGTATGTCATAACTGGCAAGGTAATAAACTTGTGCTACTGCTAAGGTTGTCATGAACAGTTGGTAAGTTCTGATGGTAGCTGTAGGTGACTGATATTTGTTTGCTCTGTCGATATGCATGGTAAAGTGACCGCCTCATCCTGGCTGTTAGACTTTATTTCGACAGTGATGTGAAACAGTTTTAAATGTAAAAATAAATTAAATTAAAAGAAACCAAAACATCTTTAAACATTGCAGTCAGCGAGGTAAGAAGGAATTCAACAATGAGTGTGTGAGACTTCAGCAGAGAGCAACACTCAGAAGCATAAGTTGTGTGCATGTTTGTGTTGTTGTAACATATGACATGTAAATTTTAATGTGAGGTATGAGATCTCATGACTATTAAAGAAAATAGAAGAATGTATGTTTGCATAATTTCCTTGATTTACATTGTGGTGACCTGATGATGGTTTAAGAAAGGCAAAACATGTAGCCTTATTGCTATAAACACAGAAAGTTTGTTTTACCTATGAAGTAATATGTGTTGCACACCTTGTAACCACAGAGGGATGTCACATGTAAATATTAACATATCGCTGTTGAGTTTTATATATACTTCATTGGCAGAAACAACACAGCAAGTAGCACCGTTGCAACAGAGTTGTGGAATGGCCTTTGATTGCAAGAATTCATTACTGCTGAGCAGTTTATTGAACATGCATCATTGGCAGTTCTTGAATTCTTATTTTGTCCATAAATTTTGTAAATGGCTAATAAAGACTGGTATAAATGCTACAGCTGTACATCTTCAGCAAATGATGAACTGCCAAAAACAGTTAGAAGTTATACAGAAGTGTTTGCAGTGTCTAAATTAAAAAGGAATTTTCAAGTAGCAGTATGTAAATATAGAAAACATACTGCCTTGATCCTCAGTGTGAGTGAATCTAATATCATGGACATAAGTATCCATTCCAATTTTGAGTATATTTGGCACAACAGTTTCCAAATAGTGGTTGTCCAGGATTTCCAAAGTTTCAGGAAATTTGGGTAAAAATTTCACATTTGGGCAAATTGGTAGAGTCAAATTGCACCTTCAAGCTGAATACAGGCCCTTTCCCAGCGCCATGCATTGTGGGTCTATTAATGACAGGGGAAAATGTAAAAGTCAACTTAACCTCTAACTTTAATTACAAAAAAGTGGATACTTAATTTTTTGTAATGAAATATTCCTAGCAATGCTCCAGATTTGAATCTTGGACTGTTTTTCAGACATGAGGTATAAATTGCTGTACTGCAGAAGTCAGTATTAAATAACACGCGCACTGACGTGTGTGTGTGCTTGCTGTTGAGTGGAGTGTCTGTAGTTAATTACATTACCATGCGTGGACTGCAACAGCAAACTTCTGATTGTCACAGTTTTGGAAACTCACATCCTGTTGCAGAACCTATTTCATGTGGTACATAAAGAACATTTTAGCAAACTCATTAATTGATTAACATTTGGGTTCCAGCCCTTACAGTCCTGATACACCTAGGCCTTATTTTAGTGGGCCCTTTGTGCCCTATAATCTGATATCAGTTCAGGGGAGCCCTGTTCCTTTGCTAAAGTTCCAGATGGCCCCCAGACTTAAAACTCTTAATGTCCTCTGCATCCAAGAAAAAGGAACGCAGATGTACTTGTCTGCGTGAAGCCAAAGCCTCATACTTGCAGGGAGTGTGGGGTGAGGACTCATCCTCTGCTCCACACCTCCTATGTAAGGGACTATTAGTTATCCCCATTAAGTGAAGATGTCTTCTCAGGGTGTTATGTCCAGTAAGAAGGCCAATCATGACCCTGGATTGTGTCCTGTTAAAGGACAAAAGTCTGGTCTTTGCACTTGGACGGGGGCCCAAATAGCAGACACATTACTGAAGACTGGGGTTTGCTGGGATGTGTGTGAGAAGTAAACAGTTGCAGTGTTTTGAGAGATCACAGTGCCTCCAGCTTCAGAGTCCAACAGTCTGAGTGGAGTTTGGGTGAAGTGGTAATAAAAATGATCCTTCAGAATGTCAATAACTTCTCACCCAACAACACAGTGTCACATCTGCAGCAACACTGACACAAAAGCCTTAAACCTCAAAATCTCTTTACTGTTTTCCAGAGTGTATCCTACCTGGTGGGATATGACAGTAGCCTGATGATTGTTCACTCAGATCTGAATATGTAGAAGTAAACTTGTCTTGTCTTTATTATCAGTACCAAGGTGATGAGAAAATGGATACTGATCTTCCAACCTATCTCGAGGCCAAGCTGTTTTGCAACACATTTGGGAAACTGTGCTGGGTGCCACTGCAGCCATTTTTCTATGCACTGCTTCCCGTCATTACATACCCTAAAAGTCCAAAGAAATTGGAAATCAACATTGTTATTGTACAATTGGCATTTGATGCTCTAGTCTGTGACTTATGTGGTGAGTATTCAGCTTAAGTAAGTTAACTGCCCCAGCTTCTGTTTACTGTTTTATACAGCTCCTGTCTACTCACACAACACTCTTCTCAAGGAATTATTTATAGTCATCTCTGTAGGCACAAACTGTTACATTTTTTAAATGAAGTTCTTGAATCTGCTTCAAGAATAATCACCAAATGGTTACAGAAATGGGAATGCCGTGGTCTTCGAAGAATGAATGCTGTTTATTTAGTTTGACACACAAAAACTAGATAAAGAGTAATTCAGAATCACGAACAGGGGTGAACCCTGTGGTTCTGTGTTAATGATCATCACAAGGCCCAAAGGTCACAGGAAAGGCTTTTGCCTCTTCTGACACCAAGAAACAGTTATTCAGTAGCAAAGTGTCATCCATAGATAACTGTCATACTAGTGACCACTTGCTGTGCAATTGCCTGTCTCTACAATGAGGGATGAGATTTAACCCTGTTAATGGAAACGGGGATCATAAGCCACCCCAATTTCTAACACACTTTGTGCAGCCTGTAGTTAATGGTTTGAACTGGTAACTCTCTGCACACTTCAAAATTTTTAGTAGTATAGTTTTAATTTTTATGTCATGTAATCCAGATTAGTTGCCATAAACTCTGGCTTATTTTATCCTTTGAATCTGTGTCCAAGGCATGAACAATGGTGCCTGACCTGACACACATACACACACACACATGTACATCAGCATGTGCATACACAAGTTTCAGCCCAAGCTACTATGAATTGAGGAGACTTTCCTGTTTGATTCACCCAAACTGTGGGGCCAAATTACACTGCTTCTGTAGGATTCTGTGATCAGTTTGTGCCATGATCTGAGTACACTAGAGCTTTTTGAAATTGGTGAACTTCAGTGTCCAGAATTGCTGCTGTGTTGTGGGACGACCCATTTTTATACCGTTATTAGGAACTTTCATGACTGATGGCTGGTAAAGTTGGATCCCCCCCACTCCTTCTGTTCCATGATCACTGTCCAGGCAAACACCATTATTGAGTGAGGTTTATTGCTTTTGTGCTTAGTCATTCCTTACTTTCAATGTCTTTCAGGTTATTTTATGTTTTTGTTACTGATATTTGCAAGTTCTTGGAACCAAAGAGGCTTCGTATATTGAAAATAAATTTGCCTGTTCATGGTTTGAATGTTTGTGATAGTTTTATCCATTCCAGTTAATCACAGACTTACAGAATCCACTGTAATTGAATGAACTAAGGGACTGAAACTGAATACAGATGAAAACAACCATGAATTGAATTGAAACATCACAGATCTTCAGGCAAGACACAACATATATTTTCTCACTCTAAATGACTACATGTTTTGCATTGAAAATTCCATCATTGGGCTGATACAGGGCTTAATTACAGGTATAATACAGTTACATGCCCAATGTATAGTATAGTGTTGTGTTTATTATGGGATCCCACATCACATAAATGTCATTACAGTGAAAATGTAATAGTAAATGATGAATATAAGTAGGGTTTAAAATTGTTTAGAACACACTCTGTGTGTCTGTGTGTGTGTGTGTGTATGTATATATAAATTGGTGGTTAATTTACAGATGTTAAAAATGGATTAAAGTCTAGGGACAGCTGTGAAAGAATGACCATTTAAAAATCTTTTTGTCATTTTTCCTGCAGGTGGTAAGGTTTTAGTCTACATGATAGCAGGCTCTCTGCTTGCCATGGGTCTGCATCCTGTGGCAGGCCACTTTATCTCGGAACATTACATGTTCTGGAAAGGCTATGAAACATACTGATATTATGGCTGTCTCAACTGGATAACAATCCAATGTGGGCTACCAAAATGAACACCATGATTTTCCAGCTGTTCCAGGTTCAAAACTACCAGAGGTACTTATACAAACATACAGAACACCAAAATAAAGAGAAAAAGTTGATCATGATAACACGAACATGAACAAGTGGCAGTGGTAAAGAAGACTGTCGATTATCGGATCTGGGGATTATAAACACAGGAAGCTTTCGTGCTTAGTGTTACAGTTATATTCCTGAAACAAACAGTGTACAGTCAAACAGCATATAATGCAGAGGTTTTTGCCTGTAAACTTTAACTAAGTACCTCCAGTGTTTGCCCACTGAAAATCTTGGCACCTGCCAGCAACATAAACACTAACTGATGTTATAAAATATACGTACGAGGAATATTCAGTACAGAAGGTTCAATAGGTCATACAAATTAAACAGAAGTCATTACAGTGTTAAATGTATATCATGTATTGCAATGAAGTATATTATTTTCCATGCTGTGCCCAGTAGATATTGATACTATTACCAATGATGTAAGAGTTTCTAAATTCCATCATGGAAGAAGTGGCCTTGACAACCAATAAGATATAGTGGGTGTGCCATGGCAGTTCTTGAACAAGACATGCTTGAATGCACTTTGGGTCACCAAAGGAACATATGGGAGGTCACTGAATCCATGATAATGAGGAGTGGAAGTGGCTGTTTGTGAATGGTTACACAAGTTATGCTGGGTACTTAATGTGGTCCCCATTTCATTCATACTGTGTTATTACATTCCTGTAGTCTGAAGTTGATTAATATTTATACCCTGTTATGCCCTTACAGTAGTTTAAGTTCATTCAGACTGGGTTGTGCCTGTACTGTTGTCTTCAGGTCATTCATATTGTGTTGTGCCCTTACTGTAGTCTTCAGGTCATTCATACAGTGTTGTGCCCTTACTGTAGTCTTCAGGTCATTCATTCTGTGTTGTGCCCTTACAGTAGTTTAAGTTCATTCATAATGTGTTGTGCCCTTACT
>Ga0136643_10006235_pt1 | contig 17035 bp, 8 predicted proteins | sample TergutLab28metaG_FD_96883 | JGI IMG/M metagenome (GOLD analysis project Ga0136643, IMG submission 96883) | Labiotermes labralis P1 segment gut microbial communities from Petit-Saut dam, French Guiana - Lab288 P1 (version 3) (version 3) | ecosystem: Host-associated > Arthropoda: Insects >... | reverse complement strand
GGGGGTCATATCAGATTCGTTCAGTATGTTGTTGCCTGGTCCATTCAAAGTTCATACCCAGACCATCGTATCCACCCAGCCTTCACTATTGTAACAATACTAGGAGAATTCGACTTTTCACATAGTTTCTAGTCGTATAGGTCTAACACGTGTATTCTGGTGTCCACTCTTCTGTGTGTGAGGTTAAATGTGTTTCAGCGTCCATAGATATTTGCTCTCCCACATTTGAATATTAACACTGAACGTAAAATATACATATGACAGAAAGAAAAATATAGGAACATGAATGCTTGCTCCGATATTCAAATTCACAAGCTTTAGAACAAAATAAAACAGGTAAATTGTAATGCCACAGTAGAATTGAAAATAATACAAGGCCAGTGTAAAGAATCTCCATTCGTGGAACTAGTCCATTGCAAGAATGTCAGCCTTATATTTTGTACTGTCAGAATTTACAGTCATTTATTTCGGTAAATGTACAACATTACCGACCAGTAGCAACTTACAACATTTCTTTGGTATTACCAAGTTCGTGCACTTAAAGAAAGAATTCTTGGAGGGGTTTAAGTGTTTAAACTAATGACTGTGCATGTCGGAGTTCATATGGATAAGACGAGACTTAAACACGGCCCTACAGCGTAATAAATTTTATACACGTTCCTGTAGGCTGTTGAGTTATAACAACCGAAAGTTAATACGAGAAGAGACAGATTGCAGTCCTTGTATTGGACTAAGAGATGAGGGATAATCTGGTTCATTCACTTGTATGTTAATATAAATAATTCCGAATTCGTGACTGCAATGAAAAGAAAATCTCTATGTATATTATCGAAAGTGTATATTTGTTCCCCCCCCCCTCCAAAAAAAAATATTGAAAAACACAATAATATGGGTGGTTGCGTAAAACCCCACTTACTCTGAATTTTAATCGCGAAGTCCGCGAACCGATCCGCAAATCTTGTGGAACATTTCCGAAAAAATATCGACACCACTGATTCAGCTACTCATTCTTACTCTATCGTCTCGTCTTTTGAAACGCCTCACTTTCAAAGACATCTTGTTTCCTTCGTCATGCACTGAAGGGTTTCATAAGAGTGATCGGTTAGGCAGATCCTCACTACCACAATCATCCTTCGAGCTTATCAAGTGTGAAGATTTAATCAGAACCAGTTTAGCAGAATTAGATTTAAAGACCAAATATTCATGAGTACTAAGGTACTGAACATATCACTCTTTCCCTATCGAATGGCCGTCAGCAAGAGATGTACTAATTAATTTATACACCAAGTAGCTCATAAGCTTCCAGTAAATTAACTATATTTTAAACTACGTTCCTCCTCAAAAAGAAGAACGCTACGCTCCAGAAATCACCACCCACTCTGTGTGTGTGTGCCTCTGTGTGCCCCTTCTTTAAGTCTTGAAACCCTTGAGCAATTTTCATGAAACTTGGTATGCAAACAACAACTTATTTTTGTAGTCATTGACAGTATTGAAACACAATACCGTCACCCCCTTTATGGTTATGAAATGTTATGCAGTAACACATCTGACACAATTTTGTTACGGCAGATAATTCTATATTGTGTAAAAGTAACGTTATTTTTCTGTTTGGTGATCATACTTAACAAAATTTAGAACGTTTGAGTAAGAGGCATACCAATACCTTACTTATAAAATACCGATTAATCGTCAAATATTAAAATCATGGCCCCAGTGAGTAGTTTTGAGATCATACCGGACAAATTATAAGCTTATAGAGAATCTGTGCTTGTGAATTAGATGTTTGTTGGACCGTCCATCATTGTGATAACTGAAGAATAAAAACCAACTAGATGTCACACCACGTAGTAACTCTGACATACAGCACGGCATTATGCTGGAACAATGGGTGGTGACTCTTGACACAGAAGAGGGCAGGGTGCTGAAAACACAAGAAGTAACTCTAAACATCGAGAGATGCACTGTAATATGATGTTTATTGGACCGTGCATCATTGTGATAACTGAAGAATCTAAAAACCAACTAGATGCCACTTGATATTTTATTGTACTTCTTACAGGCTCAACATGTTTCGAGCATTACTTTGCCATCATCAGGAGCTCGCGACTATGATGTTGTTTACCACATTGGTCGTGTCGTTCTTGGTTTGCTGTATGTTGGAGGTTAGGTGCGGTTAGGCTGGAGTAGTGTCCGGGTTGCAGACTATAGCCTGCAGCCCGGACACTACTCCAGCCTAACCGCACCTAACCTCCAACCTACAGCTAACGAAGAACGAAACGACGAAGGTGGTAATCAACATCATAGTCGCGAGCTCCTGATGATGGACATAGTAGTGCCCGAAACATGTTGAGCCCATAAGAAATACAATAAAATAATAAGTGGCATCTAGTTGGTTTTTATTCTTCAGTCTGTGTTTAATTAAGAATGTCTCCACAGAATAAAATAATTCTACAATAACAGTTGATGTAATATGCCGTTAGGACTTGAAATAAGCACAACAGGCAATTACGCGTGCAGTGTTACTGGGATATCCTTTTTTTTTTCGTTTTATCCAGACAGAATGTTCTCTTGTCATTGTACGCTCACCGTCAGTGTAAAATTTATGTGCTAATCAAGTTTTGTTAAGCAAAGCACGTTCCATTGTTCATACCCAAGAAGCTAAGTTTGGTACAAATGTGTATGAGTAATTAAATTAAAAGTTATTTAAGCTTCAGCTGCACCTGACAACATCAAATCACTCAGCACGAAAAATGCTGAAGACTCTAAAATTATCTTTACACAATAAATAAGAAGTATAACCTAGCTTTGAGGCGCGTTCGAATAACCATTCTTGGAGTGGAAAAGCGGTAATTATTACATATTCCTGAGTGTGTTTCTACAACCTTACTTACCAAGCATTCAAAGCGCATGCGCCGTATTATATTGTCATCTGTGGCCTGCCTAGCTGTACCATATTTTTCATATAATCTCATATAATCGTTATAATTTTCGGAAAAACGTTACTGAATATAAAATATGTGTTTTGATTTTCTCTACAATGTTCGTCTGAAATTATTCCATTCTAAGAAGAAGTGAGTGAGATATTATCGTAAATGTACATAATCCTCCATGTAAAGTACCCATTATTCTTAACATATTTTCATGAAACTTTGTTTTTTTATAGACTTTCTAAAAGTCCTCAAATACCACATTTCATGAAAATCGGTCCAGTGGGAGCCGAGGTGTTCCATGCGGACGGGCAGAGAAACAGACACGACGAATCTAAATTTTACGAAATCGCGTAAGACTGTGATGCACTTTCGACTAAGACGTTCAAGAAAGACCAAATATTAAATGGGCGAGAAAAAAAAGCCAACTTGACTGACACATCTCAGTTGTACATTACTTATTACTGAAGGCATAATAAAATGTAATACAATGTCAAAAACAGTTTCTGACACAAACTAAACAGCGAACTGATTGTCATACTTTGACCAACCGTTGAAAAGCAAAGCACATTCTACGTCTATCTTCTACAAACTATTTTTTTTTTTTTACCTTTGCCCATAGCATTGTTAATTCCGCTCTTCTTAAAGAATAATGTTCGTCTTTATTGTACTAAAATGTCCTGACAGTAACTTAAAATACAACAAAATAGCTTACCGCTGTGGCACACAGCACAGGACATGCATAAGGCCTGCGACGGCTCGAACGCTCGAGCCTTGTTCGAACAGTACTTTTGTTCATCGGAGTGTATCCACATCTTTTTGCCTCGTGTAGTCCAATTACATGTTTGAGTGGTACCTCATTGCAGAAAACCTAGAGAATTTAAGATTTGAAGCTTGAGAAATAAATCTGATTCGCGGCATGCCGAAGAGACGAAATGAAGAAGAGTTATGTCTTACTTCCTGCCATTGAGCGTAAATATCATTCCTATAATTACCACTGCAAATGTTATGGCTGTAATTTCCTGAAAGAGCCTTTTATAGCAGGAGCATAAAAATTTAAAATTCGAAAACTGAAAATTCATCTACACTATACGTGAAATTATTCTTTCTGCCTGACAGGGAGCGGTGGCCGGGTAGCTTAGTCGGTATAGCGACTGAGCCACGGACTGGACGGTCCGGGATCAAATCCCGGTGGGGACGAGATTTTCAGCCCGTCCGGACCGGTCCTGGGGCCCATCTAGCCTCCTGTAAAATGGGTACCGGGTCTTTCCCGGGGGTAAACTGCGGCCAGGGCGTGCTGCTGACCACTCACCCCCTTCTAGTACCGCGGTCATGAAAGAGTAGAGCTATACCTCTACCCACCCTCTGGGCCACACTGGGCCTGTAGCGGGATCACTTTATCTTTACCTTTGCCTGAAAGGGAGAATCTTCCATCGCCACTTCAAAGACCTCTTAATTACTGTAGTTTAAGGAAAAAGTCACGTTTTGCTCTGTGACCCATAAAATAGACATAAATACGCAAGTGGGAACAACATGCAATACTTAAATTTTACGACAGGTGGTAGCACTGGGCTTTAAAATCTTAACCACTGCAACTCCACCAGTTTCTTTTCCGTTTATAGCTCAATCTAACACTTTGCCGCTGATAAATTGCAGGCAGTGACATTCGGGTTACAGCCATGGCAGGACGAACACAGTGAGGACAGGTGAAGTCATTCTGACGTACGAGAGTATTAATCACGCTGAACTGGCTGCACGTTAATTTTGAATAATTAAATGATTCATCCCTAATCATTAATCACAGAGCAGAGAGTCTATCTAGTGACGTCATGAAATCCTTACCTCACAATCAAAATTACGGTTCCGCGTCTAATAAGACTATTTTATACTGTACTTGCTTATTAAGTAATATGACAGGAGTGTCGAGATAAGAGCTACACAATCATGTTATAAGCCGTCAGCAAGGAACTTTGCATGTTTTATCTACAATGAAAGAATCTGTGGAGTGGAAGTAATGTGGCGCCAGTGGTTGAATTTTATGGTCTGAAAAGCGGTGGAGTCATCCATTTCGTGTTTCTTATAAAGAAAATGGCGAGGAACTGCCAATAGAGCAGAACATATTTATTAACGTCGTGGGCTATTCAGGAAATCTTCGCTCAAGTCTGTCTGAATTTTTTTTTACTTCTACGCTAAACATTTGATTAATTCATAAAGCAACAGAGCAGTTTAACAGCATCAAGGCTCAGAAATCAACATGCTGGCCTAAATTCCTAATCACTATGTTACGCAGTTAGACCTGTAGGTACATCAAGTGGCGCTGCAGTGTTAACAAAAGTGCTCTGTAATTGGAAAGTCTCGGGTTCCATTCTCACCGGCGAGATTCGGTATTCAGCCACAAGTTTCTTGTTCTTTCTCCACTAACTTTTCGGAAAGTACGGGAGAAAACGTAAATTACTCATTAATGCTCCGTACTATCATCACCAGGTCTCTTTGGACAGTAGATAACATAGGAATTAAATAAAACGTCGATAAATACAGCGCCACTGAACGCTTTTTCTATCCTAAAGGTAGAATAGATAGAAGGGTTAATCTAATATTAACACTTTAAGTTCAAGTGGTTACTTCTTTATCGTCAAGTTTAACTTTTAAAAAATTCTACGTTCTGCCCACAGAGTGCATTTACGTGTTTTGTGGATATCGGAATGAAAGATTATTTGTCTATACAGAATCAACTGACTTGTCTTTACAACCAAGACACAGTACGTTAACTGGGCCGTATGAAAGAGTTGAGGTGAAGGATTACAGGATTGACAGTTAGTAGGCCTAATTGCGACCTCTGAAGTTTCGTCTTCCTCACGTTTAGATCAGCTCAGAATCCTAACCGATTTCATTTCCAATGGGCACTGACACCTCCTCCCTTAGACTACTTCGTGACCTAGATAGACTGAAGAAAATTTATGATAAGGTTCTGGCGTCAAACCGAAGATTGCAAACAGGAAGTCGCCAGCACACATCAAGAGTGCCTAACCATTCAAAAGCGATATTCAGTGATAAGTTAGTCAGAACTGATACTGGGCGTTCTACTTCTTCAGCTAACCCTGGTTAACAGTTCAATAACCCAACTTAAGTTGTCACATAGTCGCTTTTTCAAAAAGTAAACCACATAAAAGATACGTGTAGTGTAAACCCTTATCTTTACGTTGTTCCTACACAGGTCTACGACTGCACGTGTTATCCTACCGAGAGTGCATTTTTCATCTAATTTTGTTTATAATTGGCCAATTAATTACAGTTCAAGATGAGAATAAAACACGCAACCTTCCACTACAAAATTTCTCACAACAGGTAACAGGAAATTACTCCTTTCCGTGGTACTCTTTGTTACCCTTATATGGATACAACCCTGAAAGTTTCTTTCAGAACACAAGCTGCTTAATCCAGCAACGAAACACGAAGATGTATGGGGGAGTGAAGTTATAGATTCACATATTCTTAGCCTCGGCACCTGGGGGACGAGATTTCGTCCATATCCCTTTCGCTTCATTCCAAATGTTAAGCATCATACTAAGTACGTCTGAGATCGACTGGACTCTACTGCCAGTTCGAAAGTTGCGAAAAAGTGAAAATTTCTGGTGTCTAATGAGAATCTACGTTTCCTATTAGCAGTGGTTTGAAACAAGGAGAAAAGTATCGCCATTGCTTTTCACTTTGCTTTAGAGTATGCATTATGAGGGTTCAGGTAAACCAGGAGAGCTTGAAATTAAATGGTATACTTCAGTTCCTGGTATATGCTGATGATGTTAATATATCGGGCGGAACCGTATATACTGTAGGGGAAAACACAGAAGCATTATTAGCTACTAGTAAGAAGAATGGACTAGAAGTAAGTGCTGATGAGACTAAGTACATGGTTATGTCTCGAGATTAGGATGCAGGACAAAGTCAAATTATAATAGTTCCTTTTAAAGGGTGGAAGAGTTCATATATTTGGGAACAAACTTAACAAATAAAAAATCTATTCAGGAAGAAATTAAGAGCAGATTAGAGTCAGGAAATACTTGCTATCATTCGGTGCAGTATCTTTTGTCTTCCGGTTTGCTAGCCAAAAATTTAAAGTTTAAAATATACAGAATTATAATTTTGCCTGTTGTTTTGTATGGGTGTGAAACATGGTCGCTCACATTGAGGGAGGAACGTAGGCTGAGGTTATTTGAGAATAGGGCGTTAAGGAGAATATTTGAGCCTAAGAGGAACGAGGTAACAGGGAAGTGGATAAAACTACACAGTGAGGAGCTTAATGATCTGTACGCCTCACCCAATATTGTTCAGGTGACTAAATCAGGAAGAATGAGATAGGCGGGACACGTAGCACGTATGGGGGAGAGGATAGGCGCACACAGAGTTTTGATGGGGATCCCTGAGAGAAAGATACCACTTCGGAGACCCAGGCGTAGATGGGAGGATAATATTAAGATGGATCTTCAGGAAGTGGAATGTGGGAGCATGGACTGGATCGAGCTGGCTCAGCATAGAAACAGGTGGCGGGCAAGTGTGAATGTTGTAATGAACCTTCGGGTTCCATGCAATGCGGAGAATTTCTTGGCTAGCTGAGAAACGGTTAGTTTCTCAAGAAGGACTGTACTCCGTGGAATAAGGAAGTAAAAATGAAAAACAATTCCGATTTCTTAATCGTATATTCTGCCAACTAATCACTATAACGACTGAGATCTCCCGGCTTCATAAAGGCATATTATTTAAAGAGCAATTATTTCTGTGCTTACAGTGCCATAAACAAGTACGGGACATTTGAAGCACACTTCGAGTATTATTAAACTTAATATCATTCTGTATTGCGAACTGTCCATAGCTTGTTCCAAAGCGAGTCGTCCACACAGAACAATTTAGCGCGTCCTCTTTCAACTTCCAGGATCTTTTCTTTTCCGTAAGAACATCCAGCATGTTCTTACGTCATCATCCTCGTCTTTTCGTTAATCCTGTTTTTCCTTCAACAACGTGTTTTAGAAAGCAGTTCCTACGCGTGATGTGACCAATCCAGTTACACTTCCCCCTGTTTATTTTACGTAGGATATTCCTCCTCTCCTAGGCTCAATGTTATACTTCTTAATTTCTCACACGATCGGTCCAGATCATCTTCTCCGCCCTTCTCCAGCACCACATTTCAAAACTTTCCATGTATTTCTGATCTACTTTACGAACTATCCAACTTTCAACACCATAAAAAGCTGTGTTCCAAATAAAACCCTTCATTAGTTTCTTCCTTACATTTAAGCCCTTAACCTCTATATGGCTATAAACAGATATGTTTTGTCGCCTGCTCGCTCCGTCGGCTACAAGAAATAACAGCTCCCCATTCCTACTGCGTGGCAGAGATGATCTGGAAGCGATGACGAGCAACGTTTGTGAGCTGAATTACCTGCTATCCAAAACTTAGTTTGTCACTTTAATAAGAGATTGGACTTCCAGGAACATCTATTTATAATGAAAAATTAATGAGTGTCTCGTATTATTATTATTATTATTGTTATTATTATTAAGGTACGTTACTTTTAGTAGAATCATTACTGAGTAGGCAGGTAAAGGCACATCGCTGTTAACCAAAATACGAGTCCATAAATCTTAGAAGATGCTGTATTTCGACTTACAAGTTAGACTGTGAATGTACGATATTCTGACATTCACAGACTCTTATTTCTGTCTCATACAGCTTTAAACCTCACGATACAAACGTCATATTCGAGTTGGCGATTTCCATCTTGTGTTGCATGACCCCACCCCCCTCACCTCATATTCTCTCACCATCAACATTGTAACTATCATCATTATCATGATCAGTAGCAGTAGCAAAGCCATTAACATTTAAACTCATTATACTCTAAGATATCCTACAGATGTAACTGTAATCCCATTAACCTTCCATTAACCTTCTTGATAAGCTAACAGTCGTTCATTTATCAATGTACTCAGTTTACTGCACCAACTAAATTTACAGTATTAATAAAATACAATTATTATAGGCGTATATCCGACATGTTTGAGTACAAAGTGCCATTAAAAAAACTGTATTCTGTAAATTGCGTGTTTTTCTCCCTACAGATGGTACACTTGCACACAAACATGTCGGAGATGCCTGTAATATTTTTATACAATTAATACCGTTCATTTAGTTAGTGCACTAAACTGAGTACATTGATCTAAAAAATGCACGGAATGGACAACTTTAAAACAGGTGCTCCTTCAGTCAAGAAATTAATCGCCTGTTATATAACTCGTAAGTTAGGCACAATTTAAAAAAATCCCAACATTAGAACCAGTTCTGACCCTCCTAAATTTTGTCCATACCTCGAATCCTAATGCTCTAAAATCACTTCTATAAGTAACACCCCACGTGTGCGTGTGTGCGTGCGTGTGCGTGTGAGTGTGCGTGTATGTGTGTGTGTGTCTGTGTGTGTGTGTCTGTCTGTGTGTGTGTGTGTGTGTGTGTGTCTTACCTGGCAGAGGGTACAATTTCCCGGGTACCTCGCTTGAGAACTTCTCATCGTCATGCTTCTTTCCTCACGATGCAATACAAATGAGACAAAAACCAACCTACATGTATAACTCTCACACAGAAAGAATTTTATTTGTGAATTCTCGTAAAATTTAGTTGCGTCTTCACATTTAGAAACGTTCCGCTTTAAACAAAACCCTTTTAACCAACCAAACCCCTACAATTTACATTTGTAGCCATAAAACCGATGTGGCGTCGAGTTGCGTTAGTAATTAATGTCTCCATATCTGGCCTGTAATTTGAATCTATTCCGTAACTGAACCGGTGTTATTTTCCCTGAGAGATCTGAAAGTTAATCTACTATTTACTGTAAAACTATCTCAACATAATGAAGTCACGTGACATTTCCCCAGTTACAAGGAGAAATGTCGCCCTCACTGAAAAGCAATTTTGCTATTCTGCCATTTAATTAGCACTAATGCGCATACATAAAATGTTTTACACTAAGACATTTAAAATCGCTCCAACATGTTTCGATCCTAAGATCATCTTCAGGGAGCTACACTGTTCCTTGCTGAGAATGCGTCTGACACACCCATAGTCAGGCGCATTCTCAGCGCTGTGCTGCTTACACAATACGACATGCTGCCACAGCACCAAGTTAATATAGGAAATTAATCAGTGAGTGTTTTTAAAAATGTGACTTTAGCAAGGAACAGTGTCTCTCCCTGAAGACGATCTTAGGTTCGAAACACGTTGGAGCGATTTTAAATGTTTTAATGTAAAAAATTGTGTGTATGTGCATTAGTTGGTGTGCTTATTAAATGACTCTACGAAATGCACGGTGCAACGATAAAGATAGTTTGCTGTTCTATATTAGGAGAGTAAAAGAAATGAAACTGGTGACTACTTTCCTTCCTTATTTATGTTCGATCTAATTATCTTGAAGATCTCTCCACTGTTATTAACAAAAATATGAGCTACGCAGTCATTAAGCTGCTTCTGAGTGAAAAGCCGGGCGGACTCCTACCTTCACCTACACGAAATCAGGACCTATTATAGGAACTGGCTAGAACAGAATTTGCAAGACTGCACCTTATGCTAAACTGAGACAAAAATCTTAATATAATATTTAAAAATTAAGGCCATGAAATTACGGTTTGTTTTGTGGTATTTAATAATTGTTGTGTTAGGCACTTGCATATACTTACTAAGGTAAAGATAAAACAGTCCCGTTACAGGCCTGGAGTGGCCCAGAGGGTTCCAGGAAGTTAGGGTTCCCAAATTTCATGACAACAGCACAGGATGGTGGTAAGGTTGTCAGCCTTACGCACCGGTAGCTTTTACGCCCAGGAAATGCTCCTGGTACTCATTTCTGTTAGAGGTTGAATAGACCCCAGGGCCATAGTGCGATCGGAAGGAATTTATGTCAATGAAAGATTCCAATGTCACCAGCTACGATCGAACCAGCGACCTTTCGATCTGTATCCCAGCACCTTAACCACTGTGCCACCGCGGTCCTCTTCATATACTTACTACAATAATTTAAATGCAGAATATGTTCCAAATTTGAAGTTGCTGAATGATATTTCAAGATTACGGTAACAATCCAAATATGTACAATAGAAAAAAAATAAGACATACACAAAAACTGTTCGAAACACTGCGATTGTAAATTCTGTGTCACAGTTAACCGTAGTTTGTTGCAAATCACACATAAAAGAAAACTCAGAATGGACTGAACACTCCCTGCTCAACACCAAAAGTAAACAGCATGGGGCACATATTTCTTTGTGTTATAATATGTATACTTTGTGGGTAGATAGTGTTCGAAGCATACTGATGCTTGGTGTTGGCAGCAAGAGGGGTGAGCTGTTTTAGTGTGACACTGGCCTGCAAAGGGTGAGGACGGACATCCAGAAAAGCTACAAAATATTCGTAAATATTTAAAGTCATCATACGGACTGCGACCGCTACAAAGTGCATCTGTGGGGCCGTGTGCGGATCGATTCGTTGCCTATCCATAATAATTTTCCAGAGTGATGTCTATATTTATATCCTCAGGCTCTAGTAGCAATCTGTAAACCTCACCACTATATGTAACTATCGCAACACGCCACCTGTATAACATGAAACATAATAATCCTGTATGTACGAGTATGCTACAAAGCACCAAGTTTATCATTATAAAATTCAGGCATTACTTCTAAAATTGGAAGACTTCTAGAACTGGAAGAAACTTGAACTGAGGTTATCTCGGCAGCCATAACAGGTGAATTCTGAAGTGTGTTTTGCAGTAGTCGGGTAGATATTTTCCAATGTTTCAAAGGAAACTTTTCCGAGTAGAAATGCAGCTGCTTTTGTGAAAACGCGTGTGAACTTTAATCAGTCTAGCTATCCCAAACGGCAGAAACATTCGAAGCACATGACACTTGCCCAAACAACAACTTTTCATGCCAACACAGAAGATGTTCTCGAAACAGCCACGAAAGAAGTAAGCCTACACTGACGTATTATGAAATCAGAATTCAAGTCAAAATCATAACACAGACTGAAATGAGCAAATCTTTAAATTAAGGAATGGCGAATTTCGAGTCTGTGAAGACTGTAACAGAACAATATCACATTTACCCAAAAAAAATTAGGAGCCCTAATACGTTCCGTTTCAGAACAATTTAACTTACCTCCACTTATTTAATTCATAGAAATCTAAATACTTATGCCAGACGTGTTGGAAACTTTTCACTCTTTTACATGCATGCCTGGGCAGGAATTCTTGAGGAACAAGACAATGTAACACAGTACTGAAAATGTTACATAGTGAAGAATTTCACACATTGCGCCCTTGAACATATTAGTTATCACTAGCATAGTGGAATCAAAAAGAAAGAGACACGCGCGAAACATAAAGTGAAAGAAGGAGATGATACTTCATATACTTCATCCAGCTGCCTATGAAGATGGAACTGATAGAGGGTTCCGAAACGTCGGCTATTAGAACTCAGACGCCGGGGAATTAGCCAAAATAAAACATATTACAGATGAGAAATTCTTGCTTCAGTTTCGTTGAAAATGTGAAAGGAAGAAGCCAGTTTTTTTTTTAGAGAACGGCTACACGTAAAGAAAATACAAAAGACAAATTTAAGCCACAAATGTGAGGGTATGAAATATATTAATACGCCCAGTGGGGGCCCCTTTGACCACGGAGAGTGAACTGGGATTCCCTAAAACATGTTGCAGATCAGCTGTGTGTCTCGCTAAGCAGGACACTGTATTTTGTAGTTCGTGCTAAGACGAATAAAAGTACTTTATGCTCGTAGCCTAAGTTCAGTTTCTTGCGCACTTAACGGACTTACTGAATCCAATTTTAGTAAAAGGGGTATGACCTGCCTCTGCTTTACGTTAACTGTTTCTTGCTATTTGAACTTCACACTGGTTATATACATCGAACTGTAGGATGATTTGCTAAAATCTGAATGAAAATTGGGCCAAGAATTGAATATTAATACCTACAGACAGACATGAATAAATAAAACAGATTTCGAAATTTTGCTATTAAAGCGAATTTAGGAAATATTATTTTCTAGAATGAACCGTGCCCTGAATTGGGGGAGACCCTCCAGACTCAGTTCAGTTTTTGACAGATATCGTAAGGAAAATTACATACGAAATAAGGGGCTTCAGGATTTGTTGATCTTCTTGAATGTGTCAAGGCAGGGTAAGAAATGTGTCCACCTGTCCTTCTGACCTTCCTTCATGGTGCCTACATTACTAAATGACATTTTTCAGACTTTACTCTTAACCTTATAAACTTTCGGTGGATCTCGAGGTTAAAAATGTGTAAAGCAAGTCTGTAAACACTTTCGTATCTTTGTCGTCGTCCGACAGGGAGGACACATGAATTTACATATACGTGTTCTGCAGGCCGTAAAGGTATCATCAGGGTATAACCTTTCTCAAAAAGAATTCTCATCCACCAGCAGCAGTATTTACCATGTACATGAAAGAAGGACAGAAGTTCAACATCTTTCTCTCTAAGATTTAGTGTGTTGTAACCGACTTCTCTTAATCGGCGTTTCAACCCAACCGCATCAGTTGCAAAGACAGCAAAATTCTGGAACAAATACAGATTTTTAATCCTTCAAATCACAGCGACAGCAGGTGGCACATTACACGTAATGTGCCACCTGCTGTCGCTCAAAATCGCTGCACTTTCCTCTCTTAGTGTCTTATGTAGTTAATTTTATAAAGAACAATTTTCATTCATAAACGACATCAGATAAGTATGTTCTGTAGTTGATACACAGGGTGTTTCTGTAAGGTTTGGATTCATTTTTATATATTTCTTGCATGAATTGGCGCATTAAGTGATTAACCATGAATGCAACCAAGTAGGTTACATTATTGTTACTGACAATTAGGAATTATTATTTGTGACTTAATCAGTCTCCTATAACTCACTGTTATACTTAATAAATCTCAGAAATGGAATTTCATCCTGTTTCATTTCATTTATGTCTTCATTTACTTATTACTTTACTGCATTAACCAAGCCTTATATTAACCTCCCTACCACTAGATATTGTCTACGCCGGTCCAGCAAGTGTCCATTGGGATTTAAGCCCTTCTGGAATGTTACGCAGCGTTGATTACCGAAGTTTCGGGAAACATATCTGTTCCATCTTCAAGAGTCAAACAGTCGTTTGCTTGACCCTTGAAGATGGAACCTATGGGTTGTACCGAAACGCAGGTAACTACCTGCCAAACAACGCTGAGTAACATCAGAGAAAAGTATAGATCTCATTTACACCGCGGCCGTGAGTCTCAAACCGCGCAGTAGTGCGAAGTATTCGAGAAGGGACGAAAAATAATGTTCCGTTTGTAGATGCCCTCAGTATTGTGGACAGGTGATGAAATAGCATCGACCAAGTACTGAATATTCATGTAGCTGATTAATCTAGAAAGAATAAAATACGTAACGCCTTACCGTCCTTTCCAGGATCCTGCTTAATTAGTCTGTGACGTGACCATCCTCATGAACCTCAAAGTACCTACCACAACTGCAGTAATAAATCCAAGCAGGTGGGAGGACTTAGAAGATAAAATATATGGGGTTCTCGAGGCGAAAAGTAATTGTTAAGATTAGAGCATTGTGGGGTGTGATGGCTTACATTACGTGGTATAGCAGACTTGTGCCGAAGTTTCGACGTGCAATACTGGCTCTGTCTTCGGGCTTTGAAGTTTATAAGTGACCAGTCTATCCACAACATATGGGCAGTATGTCCTCCACAATTACTGTATGTATCTACCAGACTACACGGTATAAGTCAGATAATTCTAGACATAATGCCGCTTCAAATATTGGGCTTATTTTAAGTTATTAATGCGAAGTTTGCCACTCCCACTTTTTCGCTAAGAACAGATCAATGATTGGACGGATCTCTGACACGCAGCAACGAAGTTCGCTTTGGGGCCCAAGCGGTTACATCACTTTGTGCCACTCACCCCCACCCTTTCAGGAGTCATAATACGCTACGATACGAGGGCACATCCACAGGTTAAAACCCATATTTAATTAGTTCAGTGCTTTGTAGTACGTTACGGAATATTGTATTTTGTGTTGGCGATGTATTGAAACTCTTGGACTTTCTACACTATCAGTTTGTACAACTGCAGCAAGAACAGCTGAAAAGATTAAAGAAGGCTGTTTTCTAATTTAGAGGCAAATGTGGTGCAAGATTTACTTTAATGTGTGGGGAATTTGTAACCCTGTCATCGTGGCTTTATTCGCAAGAGTTCAACTGACCAGCCCATGTTACTGGAGAAAGGTATCAAATTGTTTTCTATGAATTTGTATTACGGAGAAATTCCACAGACAGTATATAAATTTGGAAACCTTCACACCAAAGCTGAAGCCTGCAAAGAAATACAGCTTCCAGGTCGTCTTTTGGCAAATTCAAGATAAAATAATGACATACTTTTAGTTGCTAATTTGAAGTTTGTCTCAGGAAGAATTCAGTACGTTCAAAGTCACGTAGTTGACGATGAAGAGAATGCCGTCTGCGGGGGAAAAAACGAGTGTGGTTAAAGAGCAATTTTGAGGCTGTTTTTTCTCCTTTTATGACCATCCTAGTACGACAGTGAATTTTATGGAATTGTGTAAGTACTTGGGCTCACCCCGCCTGTATTTAAAAGGCATCAGGGCAAAGCGACCGGAGTGTGAGGCTCACCACCCACCTTCACCCAGTGCCCAGGTCAACAATGAGCGATGCTTTACCTCCACTCCTCCCTAGGCCTTCATGACGGACACAGAGTTAGCTTATCTTCTACACTTGCCTTAACCACTGCTATCTTGCTTAATACAAACCTCCCTGTCAGGTTTTCTAAAATTGTAGGAAAGAACAAGCGCTACAGCCTTTGTTTTGTCAGTTACACTGCGAAGTGACTATTACACCGCGTTAACTTCAAACACAGCTCTGATTGTTTCTTATATTCTGGTACGCATACTGCTCACAATCCACTTCTTAGACCTACTCTTTATGCTTTAACATGTCCTGTTTGTTGCAAGTTTACCGTGCAAAAGAAAAGCCTGCCATTTGTGCACCGAAGTGCAGTATTCAAGCCCCAACATACCGGTCCTCTGTTTACGCACCAACCCATGCAGTCCATGCTCCAACATATAATGTTTATGCTCCAACTCATACATATCATGTTACTACATATACCGTGTATGCTCTAAAGTATCAATATAATGTGCAAGCTCAGATATGTTTCGAAAGATTTTTTAATTGACCGTAAACTATTACACCTCCTTTGTAACTCCTCCAGAGAGCAGTTTCATTTAGTCGAAACTGCAGGCTATATACGTGACAAGGAGAGCTCTTCACACATTCGTTGCCCGCCGAATAATAAACAGAGACGCAGTCTTATTAGACCAGCAGAATTTTGCACTTATCAGTATGAATTAAAAATAACAAAAACTTACCGTTGGAAGCCGCAACATTTCCCGTCGTTCCGGCTGATTTCACTGAGGGCCGTTAAGACAGCCAGCTGCAAAATGAAAACGTAAAACTGAAGCTTCGTTCACATCTGACTAGAAACACAAAAATAATTTTAACGGGTGACACAAAACGCTAACTCATTCGTCTGAGACAAATGTATAAGGACGTGAGAAACGAATGAGGCTGGGTGGTTTATGGTTTTGTGAGTTAGCTAAATATGTGCGAACGCTGAATGAGCTGTAATTTAAAATAGCAGTACGTTCATGCGCCGCTTAACGACGTTTCGGTCAACGACGGAGCGCATACACGACGGTGGTCCCATAAGATTATAATATTATATTATAATACCATTGCGTTACAGTTTCCTACAGTATTCAGCACAGTACCATAATGTACAGGTCTGTAGCCTAGGAGCAACAGGCTGTACCGTATGGACTAGTTCTGTTGATTGATTTGCATTTGGGTTCGGGGCCCCTCAGCCCCGACGCACCTAGGCCTTATTGACCGGCCCTTTGTGCCCCATATCTAATCATGGGAGCCCCGCAGCCTTGCTGTAGCTTCAGATGGCCCCCAAGCCTAAACTTCTAATGTCCTCGGGC
>Ga0136643_10006233_pt1 | contig 17039 bp, 19 predicted proteins | sample TergutLab28metaG_FD_96883 | JGI IMG/M metagenome (GOLD analysis project Ga0136643, IMG submission 96883) | Labiotermes labralis P1 segment gut microbial communities from Petit-Saut dam, French Guiana - Lab288 P1 (version 3) (version 3) | ecosystem: Host-associated > Arthropoda: Insects >... | reverse complement strand
GTGCCCTGAATGGGCCATGATCATGTTCTTCTGGATTCTTTTCAATTGGTCGTTTCGCCAGTCATCCTGCCTTTGATACTCCTGTGATACGGGAAAAAAGGACTTCAAAATCCTACATACTTTTGTGTCCTCATGCAAGAAATTATCTATACATCTTAAGGAAAGAATACTACACATTATTTACAAATAGTGCTTTGGGTGTTAACAATGTACTGTATAACACGGCGTTGAGGTCCTCATAAACCCTGTTCTTATTTTACCACTTTGTGAATCAGATGGTTGAGAACCACTGGAATAGAGGAAAGAAGGAATCCCTATAAGCTTATTTTGTTAAATTGATGTTCAAAAAAATTAGCATTTTACTTCTTAATTGGTCTGCATCTCCATGACGAATTCTGATCCAGAGGTTAAGTGTAGCAGAGGGCTAGAAAATTCCTTCTTTTAACCCTCCTTTCCCCCTAATAATAATAAAAACAACAGCAACAACAACTAAAATGTAAATGTCACCACACAAAGGATTATCTGCAAAAGAGAGACACCAAATCTAAAAACTTACCTGATATATTTTGAACATTTGAAATTAAATTCCACTCTTCCATTGACTAAAGTAAATTTTTCAGTAACTAAATCGTCCTATGAAAACATCTTTAGAATTCTGAATACCAACATATAATTCTGAACAGTATTCCATTTTTGCCTTTACCTGGTCTAGGTTATATTGTTAAGTATTTGTAGAGATTTGCATCCATATATTATGACAATACTATCGTTTAATTGGATCAGAGATGAGAAATCTTGCAACAACAAAATCCAATAATGAATGTAGAAGATAAAATAATCAGAAATATGTACATGATAATACAAAAACAGTAACTGTAGGTCTCCCCTGCGTAATTGTTGAGAAGCAGGTCTTGTGGGTTTTTTCGCTGTGTGACTGGGTAATTTTTTTTCCGCGTTTTGAAGAAATGTACTATCTTGATGAAGTCTTAACCCTGAAGATTAAGGCGGTATGTTCCTTTGAAGCATCGGGATGAAGTTACACAACCACACAGCACAACAGCCCAGAAGAAAGACCAGCTTCCTCAGTACGAAAACTTGTTTGCAGAAGTAGTAACCCTACAGCACGGGCCCGCCCAGGGGCAATTTCCCCGGGGCCATAATTAAAAAAATGGGGGTTGCAGTGGGCACCAAAACTCAAAAATGTGCAAAAGCCCCCAGGGTAGCGTGCAGACTGGTAGAGGTTTGGGGTTGAGTGCAAGGATGGCCTGAATTCGTCCCGTGCACTACTCTTTCTGAGCATATTATTAAAAAGGATAGGGTGCCCCGTACAGTCTGGTATTGCAATCCCTCCGTAGCCACCACTACGCCGATGGTAGGGTTTAGTGCAAGGATGGCCTAAATGCGTCCCGCGCACTACTTGTTCTTGAGTATAATATTAAAAAAGGATAGGGTACCCCCGTACAGTCTGGTAGAGGTTCCTCCGTAGCCACCCCTACGCTGATGGTAGGGCTGAGTGCAAGGATGACCTAAATGCGTCCCGCGCACTAATCGTTCTTGAGTATAATATTAAAAATTGGAAGGCAGGCCCCATAAGTCTGGTATTGCGGTCACCCACCCCTACGCCGATGGTAGGGTTGAGTGCAAGGATGGCCTGAATGCGTCCCGTGCACTACTCGTTCTTGAGCATATTATTATAAAGGATAGGGTGCCCCCGTACAGTCTGGTATTGCAGTCCCCCACTCCTACGCCGATGGTAGGTTTGGGTGCAAGGATGGCCTAAATGCGTCCCACGCACTACTCGTTCTTGAGCATAATATTAAAAAGAAGGCAGGCCGCGTACAGTCTGGTAGCTTTGTTGCCACCTCTACGCTTATGATAGGGATGATTGCAAGAAGAGCGTAAATGAGGCCGTAGCTTTACTCGTTCTTGCGTAATATTATTGAAAAGAATAGGGTGCCCCCGTAGAGTCTGGTAGCGGGGCCCAGGACCTAAGTGATGCCGGGGCATTGCGCAATGAGGAAGGACAGGTTTCGGTCTGGTAGCGCCGACTGTAGTGTGAGAAGGCGTTTGACGTTGAGGGTGCCGGCAGCTGCCGCCGCCCAGTTTTGGTCTTTCCGGGGGGGATGCAGGGAAGGTCCTGGGCATGCATAATATTAAAAAAAAGTTCGGCGTGGTTGTGGGCAGCCGCCGTCCAGCTCGGTCCTCCTCCAGACACTGGAGCCCACTACGGGCCCCCGCCCCCCCTCAAATTTGGAACCAAGAAACTTACGTTATGGCGGGCGTGCCGTGACGAATATGTTACAGTGATGCACGGACGTTGAACCTGTGAAGAAGTACAGGAAAAGGATACAAGGTGAGAACAAAATAGGCGTAAGGGTAATGTATATTATTATTACCGAGTCCAGAAGGAAAATAAAAAAAAACATACAATCGCCCTTATTGTACATGTAGCAAACGACGGAGGAGGAGTGTCAGCTCCCTGTGTGGGAGCACGAGGCCTGCGAACTGTCGTCGTCGTCGGCGTCGTACTTCATGTGCCAGTACTTTAGGAGGTCGACAACGTTTAGCACTTCTAGCAGCGGATAGGACATCCCGAGTATGTTAACTGTATCTAATTGATTACATAACGTAAGGAAGCGTTGTCTGATCGTGTCGACATGCGAACTAGGGATGTCCGTATCCGCTGCCAGCAAGATTTCCCGAAGGTCCGTTAAGTTGTTGCGTTCTGGCTGCTCTATGGCCACCATTTTGTGCGCTGTCGGGCGATCATTCATGGTTGCTTCCAATTCGTGCAGGCATGCTGTACATCGGATCAACGGATTTCATCTCGTTAGCAGCCGTAGGATCTGGCGCCACGACAGCAGCACTGTATCCTCCTCCGCCGCGTTCGTCGCGGGGTGGGGGACGTCGGGTTCCGAGAAGCTGACCAGCAGACGAGCGTTCTCCACCTCCTCCCTCCACATTTCTCCTGTAAAAGAGCGTCTGAAACAAAGAACATGACGTAAGCATACCAGAGTGACATAAGCCAGGCGGCGAATTGATACAAAGTACATGACGTCAGCATCCGCCGCAAAAAGTAGTCCGTCGGCAAAATATAGAAGATCGCGTGTACGTGGCAGCAACAGTTGGAATCGTAAGAATAATCTGACTACTGAAGAAACTGGAGGTCTTGTGTACGGGAACCATAGGTACTATTCCGACTGCAGTTGAGGGAGATGTTATAGGTGTGTCAATCCTAATTAGTTGTGTTTGCTATTGTAGAGAGAGAAATCATGGCTCGCAGATTCGAGAATGTGGACACGAATACGAGAAAGTACAGGCGGAACAATGCCGTAGGAAGGCAGCTTACTGTACGATTAATACCCCCATCAGATAGTACGAATCCCGTCGTACATTTTCTAGCCAGTGTGAACGACCTCATCGTGCACGCGTTACACGATATAGATTATTGTGATATGATGGGGATGACTATTCAGAATCAGGTGAACCAGAATGACAAGCCGATCGGAATCAATTTTAGAAGAAAAGATCAGTTATCCGCAGACGTGATATGGAGCGTGTTTCAAAAAGTCTCCCAGTCCAATTCTAGGTTCAATGCTTTGGACACGTTGGTCGTAACCGTGCATTCGGTCAATATGCTCGTAGGTTTCGGTAGATGTGCACTGAAGAGCAGGGGGAGACCCTTCTCCGTATTGGCGCACCTCAAGCAAAGTATCGTGGATGTGAAGGCGGAGCAGAATTGTTTAGCTCACGCATTGGTAATAGCAATTGCGAAAGTAGATAATGATCACAATTACAAAGCGTATCGCCAAGGCAGGAAGATACGTCCAGTAGTCCAAACCCTATTCGAGACAATCGGGTTCGAACTGTCTAACGGTGCGAGGATTCCCGAATTAGTCAGATTCCAAGAATAATTTCGGGAGTACAAGATAATTGTCTATCACGGTCTGAGCTCTGACGACATAATTTTCGAAGGGCAGGTCGACTCGGTCAAACGAATTAATCTGCTCTATGACGATGTCGAAAGACACTATCACGTAATCACAAATCTTACAGGTGCCATGGCTAGACGATACGTGTGTAAAGGGTGCAACAAATCATGTACAAGTGACGTCATGCATGCCTGCGATCAGACGTGTAGCGACTGCTTAGTCTGACCCCCCGTGCGCATCCTCTCATGTTCGCTAACCCTGCGCCGAATGTAACAGGCAGTTTCGAAGTCACACATGTTTCGCCAACAACAATCAGAGCACCTTAAAGAAGAAATCAGTATGTGAACGAAAGCGGTGTTGTACGGAGTGCGGATGACTCGTGACGTACGGAAATCACGAGTGTAATAAACGGTTCTGCGACAAGTGTACGTAGAACAAAGAGATAGGTCACCTGTGCTGTATGACACCACTGAAGGATGCGTTACACTCCGCTAGTGATAAGGTACTGTACGTCTTCTACGATTTCGAGACTACCCAAAATACCGAGTACAGAGCCGAGGCGAAGTTATACGTAACTAACCTCGTCTGCGTGCAGCAATTCTGTTCGCGATGGGAGGACGTGGAAGACTGCTTGCGACGCGGTAAGATGAAGCATTCGTTCTGGAAAGATCCTGTGGGGGACCTGCTTCCATATCTAACTGAACCATGCCCCTGGGCCGATAAGATTGTAGCTATAGCATATAATGCCAAGGCGTTCGATCTTCATTTCATCCTGAATAGGGCGATCGTACTGAAATGGAAACCGGAGTTGATTATGAACGGGCTTAAAATTATGTGCATGAAAGTGGAGCATCTAGTGTTCCTGGATAGCGTGTCGTTCCTTCCGTGCCCCCTACGTAAGTTGCCCGAGGCGTACGGTCTGACGGCCTCCAAATCGTGGTTCCCTTACCTATTCAATACTGAGGAAAACCTCGATTACATAGGTTCCATTCCCGACATTAAGTATTACTGCGTGAATGCGATCGGGGAGGAGGAGAGGCAGGAGTTTCTAGCGTGGTACGAGAGCCAGAAATCAGAGGAGGTTTTCGACAACAGGCGCGTGCATGAAAAATATTGTCAGGATGAAGTCAAGGTCCTAAGACAGTCGTGTCGAGTCTTCAGCCGCGAATTCATGCAAATTGGGAACATAGACGTATTTATCGAGTCGATAACGATAGCGTCGGCTTGCAATAAAATGTTGCGCAAACGATTCCTGCAGCCCGACACCAACGGACTCATACCGACCGGAGGGTACATATAATAACAATTATAGTAAGAAGGCTTTAATATGGCTGCTGCATATGGAAGAGACGGACCGTGTGAAGATAATGCATTGTCTCAACGGTCTCGAGTACAGGTTGCCCGAACTGCCCCGCTTTAGTGTAGATGGGTATTGCCCCGAGACACGCACAGTCTAGGAGTTCTTCGGTTACTTCTATCACGGCCACACGTGCCAGCCGTTCTGTGACATCGCCACCCTGAGAGGCGATACGCTAGCGGAACGCTACGAACAAACAATATCACGCTTGTTGCAGATAACGCCAGCGGGATACCTGGTCAAGTTCCAATGGGAATGTGAATTTGACGATGCAGGGAGGCTCGCAGTGCAACATAGTCCGCTGCGCACCCGTGATGCCCTGTACGGAGGTCGAACCGAGGCCATGCGTCTACACTAGAAGGCATGCGAGAATGAGACCATTCGATATGTCGACGTCATGAGCCTCTCCCGTACATATGCAAGTATTTCAAGTCCCTGTCGGCCATCCGATCGTCCACGTAGGCGATGAGTGTAAAAATATAGAGGCGTACCTGCGTATGGAAGACCTGATCAAATGTTCGATCGCTCCGCCAGAGAAATTGTATCACCCCGTCCTCCCTCTCAGATGTGATAATAAACTCATTTTTGCCTGTGTAGAACATGTGTCCTCACCTCAGTTGAGGAATGTGTCCATACCCGAGATGAGGATCGTGCACTCACAGGTACGTGGGTAATGGACGAGGTGAGGCTGGCCGTCGAAAAGGGGTACCGGATACTCGAGATATATGAGGTGTACGAGTATCAAGTCACGCAGTAGGACCCCGAAACACGTTTTTGAAACAAAGCGGAGGCTAGGGGTTATCCCTGCTGGGTCCACAGTCCCGAAGACGAGGATCGATATGTGGAATCGTTTTGGTAGAGCGAAGGGATACGACTAGATAAGGAAGCGATCAGGTATAACGTTGACAAACGGGGTCTGGCCAAACTCTGTCTCAAATCCATGTGGGGCAAATTGACGGAGCGGAACGATCGGACAATGACAATAATTATCACGGAGCTGAAAGAAGTGTAAGGATTCCTAGCCACGCCCGGCGTCGAGGTGATGAACCTCGCGTTTACCAGCGATGACGTAGTCTACATCTCGTGGAAGCGTGGTGCAGAGGAAGACGTGCCTAATCTGCGTTATACGAACGAGGTGATAGGAGCTTACGTCATCGGCGGGGCTAGAATCCATCTCTATAGCTACCTCGACCTTCTGGGAGAAAACGTGATGTATTGTGACGCGGACTCTGTGATATGCATTCAGGCGAGTGATGACCCCCCGCTGATCGAAACGGGGGACAAATTGGAGGACATAACCTCCGATTTGCGCTCTTCAAAAACGATAACGGAATTTGTGAGCGGTGGGCCAAAGAACTACGCGTACAGAGAGTTCGATACCGGGGTCGGTCGAGAAAAGTCTGTGTGTAAAATCAGGGGCATAACCCTCAAGTATAATGCTTCGAAAATGGTAAATTTTGATGTCATCAGGGGCATGATTGTGGGGGATGAAGCCCAGTTATAAATGTGCATACCGAGAATATGATTAAGCGTAAGCGGAACGGGGGCGGAACAGTGGCTATAGTCACCGAGCCTGAAAATAAGATTTACCGAATTTCGGTTTTCAAGAGGCGGCGGTTAGGTGATAATACTTCCGTCCCGTTTGGGAATAAATAGGGGGAGAGTGGCAGAGGGTCGTGTTATAGCCTCCTACCCATCCATGGGTGGTGATGATCTGAAATTCAAGCATCCGTTCTTTGTGTGTAGTGAGCGGTCCTAGTAAGTCGGGCAAAACGTCGTTCTGCATACGGTTGCTACAGAACCTCGACTCACTGTGCACCGAAAGCGAATTCGGTGGTGGCATTATCTGGTGTTCCAGCGAGAAGACTGCCGTTCCGAAAAGTGAGCAGTTGCCCTCAAACACCACATATAACGAGGGCGTACCGGAGAACTTTGGTGGTGGTGGTGGTGGTAAATCGCGCCTCGTGATCCTAACCGATCTTTTGAACGACGTCTATTCCAAGCAAGTGTGCAACTTACGAGAGGCAGCCATCACAGAAATATCAGCGTGTTTTTGATTACGCAAAATCTGTTTCATCAGGGCCGCTACTGTAGAGACATATCGTTGAATGCCCATTATGTGGTCGCGTTGAAAAACGTCAGAGATAAGAAACAGTTTGCGTACGTGGCCAATCAAGTGTATCCCTAAGATAGTCTCGGGCTGTATAACGCCTAACTGGATGCGACGCAAATATCCCACGGCTACCTAATCATTTATCTGACACAAGACACGGATGAAGGTCTACGGTTTCGGACAAACATATTCCCAGAAGAATATCCTCCAGTCGTGTACTCCGATATAGGCGATGAAGCGTATGAAGTCGAATAACCAAGCCCTTCACGTGCTTAAGACGGCCGAACAGAGATTGCACTAAGCCCTCATAACTAACTGTAACAAGGAACTCGATAACTGCATAAGCGAATGTGTGTTGAACTGCTACACCTCAATTTAAAATTGTCAGACTGTAACACGCTCAAGCTGCAGAAATACAAGTCAGAGCATGGCAAGGTCGCCGACAGGCAAGTATCACTCTCGGGCTAGAAGCGACTGAGCGCCATACTGCCAACGATCGCCAGCTTAATCTTTAAACCCCGGTAAAAATGTTACGTAAGATGTACCTCGTCCCGGCCGATCATTATCATAGGGGTCGACGCCACCCCTCGCCTCGCGAGCGTAGAAAGAAACACCATCCGTATGAAGAGTGGGTTAAGATGCGTCATAAGATTAGCGAGGCCGATATGAGACGGAAGACGCGGATGAAGGCTATCTCTGATTTCATAAGACGAATGATGCCAGACAGGGAAATACCCGCCTCCTTCACCGAGCCTGAGCCACATTTAGCAATACAGTTGATTGTCCCTAAAGTCGAAGCGAAAACGCCACCGCCCCCTCCCCTTCCTTTGACCCCTAGACGAAGATACAAAGATGATGACGTCACGGAGGGGGTTCAGACGTAAGAAGAAGAATATGCCTTTCCCTCGAGGCGTTTTTCCGACACACAATACGGTATCCGAGAGGATGGCGAGCAATTGATGATTGGTGATTCCCCCGTGTTTATAGATCCCGATGATAATATCACAATTAAGGGAAGAGTGTTTAGAGGAACGGAGGGGCTGTGGGAACTGCTGACGCGTAAGAACGTGAATACACAACTTGTAGGCAAGGAGGGCCTGAAGACATAAAAAATATTGATATTGACTAACGCTCATTTGACTAGATATCAGTCTGTCAATAACATTAATATATAGCGAGGAAAGAAATTTCGCGATGTCATTGCACCCCTTGTCGCGAAACCGAAGGGACGGGGTGTCGAATCAGCGTTACGTCGTAAGTGGGTAAAGTATTAATAACTACTATTAGCAGGTTATATTATGACGCGGCCAGAACGCCGGTCTTCTCGACTCTGCGGAAAATTCGGTCGGCCACGGCGAAGAAGAAAGGTAAACCGGACGTCATCAGAGCCTGGTTAGAGTAGCAGGATGCCTATACGCTTCATAGACCGGTGAGTAAACGCTTCGTCCGTAATCCCTATACAGTGTGTAACGTGATAGACGTGTGGGAATGCGATCTGTTGGATGTGCAGGCCTACGCAAAATACAACAATAAAAACAGACACATTCTTTCGGTAATAGATGTATTCTCGAAATATCTACATCTGATCCCCATAAAGACAAAGAGCGGGCCGTCTGTCGCCTCGGAGTTTCGTTACATATTCGATGACCATAAATATTCGACAGGACGTCGCCCCATATGGGTGCGCATTGATGAGGGGAAAGAATTTCTGATTAAGCATTTTCAGGACATGTTACGGGACGAGGAGGGCATTCAGTTTCAGGTGTGCAGGAATCCCGATTTGAAATGTGCGATAATGGAACGCGTGCATCGCGCGATTCACGATAGGCTCCATAAATATTTTACGTATAAAAATACCTTCAGATATATGTAAATGAATCCGCCCAAAGTTGATTAGTAAATTGATGGGCCGGGGCCGCAAACGCGCCGACGATGAAGCTGTGGCGGAAGGTAAGAAAAAGTGGAGGAGGAAGGAGCCTAAGCATGTCCCGAGAAAAATAAGGGACATTTTCCTAGTTTCACTTCAGTCACTCTTCAGCAGTCGATCATGTCTGCCGGTGCAGAGATAGCGTCTGTCAGTAGCGAGTTTGACATCTTTGCACATAGACCCATACAGACGTCTGTGCTCGATACAACAGAGGTCGCATACAAACCGATCGCCCCTGCCGTTAACGACACATACATCGATCTAGATATCAAACTGTACGTCAAATGTAAATTGATATTGGCCTCGGGAAAGAATGTGGATTTTTCGGACCACACGGGCGTGAGAAATAATTTTATCCACTCCCTATTCAGTCAATGTAACGTCAATCTCAATGGCGTCAACATCACGCAGGCCATCGAGCATTACCAGTGCCGCTCATATCTCGAGACTCTGATGACCTACGGCACAGATGCCGCAGCCACTGATGTCTCGAACGCCTACTGGTATCTCGATGCTGGCGAAATGCAGCCTGTCGATCCCTCGGCCGAAAATCTGACCGCTAAGACGAACAATGGATTCATCCTTCGTTGGTACAGGATTAGCGCGAGTAGGGAAGTCCAGCTATTCGGTCGAATACATAACGACATATGTAACGTGCCCCTATACTTGCTGCCGGGCGTCAGGTTGCAGATCAGGGTGACCAAGGGCCGGTCTAGCTTCTATCTCATGAACAAGAGCGTCGATTCAAAGACCGTTTCCAAAATTCTGGACGCCCAGTTACTGGTCAGGCGCGTCAGGCCAAACCCCACCATATTGCTGGCTCACACACCGACGCTGAAAAACAGGAGTAGTATCACGCGCTATAACCTGACGAGAGTCGAACTCAAGACGTTCACATTCGCGGCCGGATTTAAGTCCCTCTACATAGACAACGCCGTCCTGGGTCGCATCCCGAAACATCTGCTGTTCACCATGGTTAAGAACACAGATTTTAACGGTTCGTTGGACAGCAACCCGTACAAATTTAGGCATTACGACATCAGCGATTTTTCGCTATTTATGAACAGTATTCAGTTCTCTAACGAGGGCCTAACTCTGGGCATGGATCATGAAAAGACGTCCGTTATGGGCTACAGGACGTTGTTCGAGGCGTCCAGCATACATCACTCGAACACGGGACTGCAGATAACGCACGATATGTATATAAAAGGCTATTTCATGTTACTCTTCGTTCTCACACCTGATAGGGGCGTGTCGGAGGGTCATACGTCTCACCCCGAAAACGGCAGTATCAGGATAGAATTGAAATTCAATAAGCCATTGCCCGAGGCGATCACGTGCCTGTTGTACCTAGAATTCGACAATTCAGTCCTCATAGATTTCGAACGAACAGTCACGACCGACTTTTGAAATGGACACCGTGCAGATACTGTATACGCTGTGTGACGTCAGCTCCTTCCCCGACGTTTTCCCCTCAGATCTTCTACCACTATCGATCACCCGTACCTCCACCGTCATCGTCAATGCCGATCCCCACACAGAGGGAGGTTCACACTGGCAAGGCGTGCACTTCCAACCCAAATCTTCGAGTGCCTAATACTTTGATTCATATGGCATCGTACCGCTCGTACTCTGCATCCAGGCATTCATCAAACGCAACTGCATGCCCTGGGACTATAACAGGCAACGGTTGCAAGGCCTGACGATCGACGTCTGCGGGAAGTACTGCTGTCTGATCGCCCTCTACATGGATCCGGGCTACACGCCCCAACAATTCATCTCGCTTCTCAATGCTTCAACGCAGCAGCAGACCAGCAATTTGAGCGGTTGTTCACTGCCGAATTCGGGGCCCAGATATCACGTGGCGGCTGGGGTCAATGCTGACGCAGCTGCCTATGAAAGGTAGATACTCTGTCCGATTATAATTATTCCTAATCTAACATGGCTGGAGGTAGGGAGGCCGTGATTGATTACGAGTTCTTGCGGGGGCGCCAGAACGACACGGTCGTCAAGGAATTGTGCGTGACCAGCGCCGCCGCGTCCGAGACGTTCCGTTTCAAGAGCCCCTACAAGATGGCCGATCACGGCTCGTCAGAGAACGGACTGAATTGGGCCGACAGACATACAGAATATAAGGAATTGCACACGGTCCTCATTGAGGCCGTGGCCGGTTTCGCACACCTCTACGCCTACGGCGTCTCTAAATGTACATTCCTCGCCGGACTGACGGGACGGCCGATCCATAAACTAGAGGATCTTGCGTGCCCCCCACCCGTCTCTTTCTTTCACAACACTGGTGTACATTGCCATGCCACAAGTTTCCCAAATTTACTTGCGCAACCAAAACCGCGCATTCCCTTTACGATTGGTTGATGTACTATCTGCAGAAGAAGGATTTTGTCCAATGTCCACCTGATATGACACATCATTCTACCAAATTTGTTGCAGCTCTATAAAAACCCCGATCTAGCACGTCCCACATCGTTCTGCTGCTGCTGCTGCTGCGATGGCTACTAGTCGACAACCTGCTACTAAGAGGAAGCGCGCTCTGGAGTAGTTGCTGCCCGACGTTTCTTCCGACATCTGCCTCTACTGGCCTGCCAGTCCAGCCTTCGATCCCCAGAGAGTACTGCTGAGGCGTCTATTTTTCATCAACTCCGACAGGACCAAGTACGTGTCTGTCGGTTTGTACCCTGCGCGCGACTATCAGCCGCTGGTGGAATTCGGCGCCATAGGAGGGGCGGGTCGAAATTCATCGTTCTCAAGGACGAGCATATCGACACGCTGGCGGGCTGTCTATTCAAGACGCTTGTTTCCGTCTGCAATGGAGAAGGAACAGGGGCTGGGTACGTGAGCGGTGCCTTCCGCCTATCTCCGCCGAAACATTACGGATCGGCACGACTATTTCGGCACGCAGTACATTAGCCTACCTATACTGGACCTACAATATCTCGCCCGAATGTTTCACATAGTACAACAACAATTGCGCGATTACACTACCGCTTTGCCGGGCGTGCTGTCGTATGTGACATCGTCCGTAACTTCAGTGACGTATGTCGAACCCGTGCCTAGCGCCAGTGACCTCATAGACTATCGTCATATTTTCGAGGAACTCGTGACAGCTGTATAAACTTATGTATCACTACTGCTTATCTTATTATACGCCTAATTTTAACCGAATAGTGTGTTTTCTTGGGAGATCACATATAATATTAAAAATATTCACTGCACTTACTTTACACCCCACCCTACGGAGCGCCTTCTTCACAAACAGGAACAGCAGCAGCCATCGGCCCGGGTACAGCGGTCACCACCTCGGCAGCCACCGGCGCGGATACAGAAACAGCGAAGACGACGACGACCACCTCGGCACCAACCAGGACACGGATGCAGCAACGACCACTTGGGTGTAGTCTGACATCAATTCTCTCTCAAGGGGGGTTACGCACATGTTTCAGAATGATGATCTCAGGAATACAAACGCGTAACTTCGCTTACGTTTCCATACAGAACTGTGTTTGAGGTGCTCTACTTATGGTTGTCGAATGCAAGGGTCGCAGAGGAACACTGTATGGGTCACGCTCTAGTAATAACGATCGTGACGTGTCTTCCGGTCTTGTCGATACGCCTTTTAATTCGGACCGTTATTATTAATGCGTGAGTCCAACAGTTTTCTCCTGCGACCCTGGCATTCGGCAGTCAGGAGCAGAGGTCCTTCAAGCACAGAAGCTATGTATGGAAATGTAAACGATTTTCCACGAGTGTATTCGTGACGATCATGCTGGAACATGTGCGTTGACCTTTAAAAAAACTCACTGCACTGAGGTATCATGTACAAACTTCACCTATCTCCTGTCTACACAGTAGCAGCTTCTTTCACGATGCACACACAGACATCTACCAAGCAGGTTTACGACACACAATGCTATATTTGGGGATGTAGCAGCTTCACGAAGCACACACACAAGCGCCCACCACAACAATGCTATGATGGGGTGGGGTTACGTTTTATACAAACCTCCCCCTTCCCTCATTCGATATACCGCAAGACCGTGATTGGGTGTATGTTACGTCAATGGCTTCAAAAGTAGATGATTACGACAGCTGGTGACATCACCTTCCTACCTGTGGCAAGCCCAGCCTTGCTGATATTGCAGAAAGAGGCACGCTCGTATACGTGTTTAATTACAGTTAGATAAGTAATAAGGTGAACGTGCTTAATTACAATTCTAACTCTGCGCGTGACGGGCAACTATTTTCCCCCGACCAACGATGCATTTCAATGTTCATGGACTGCCACAGGGGTGACCAATCCACTTGCCTTACGCCTCTTAACATACATATACCTAAGCGGGTACGAAATTTTGGGGCAAAACTTAACTTTCATATGGTCTATCACGTCGACTTTGGAACTTATCGTGCATTCGAATTTGATTCTAACGATGTCAAATTAACCTTTGCTTAATAAAAGCACTCGGGGGAGCTTTCTCCTCACCACACGTTGAGGCCCGACCCTCTACCAATCCACACCTCGGCACGCCTGCCATATCGCAAGTTTCTTGGTTCCAAACTTGAGGGGGAAGGGGGCCCGTAGTGGGCTCCAGTGCCTGGAGGAGGACCGAGCTGGAAGGCAGCTGCCCCAACCACGCCGATCCTTTTTGTTTTTTAATATTATGCATGCCCGGGACCTTCCCTGCATCCCCCCGGAAAGACCAAATCTGGGCGGCGGCGGCTGCCGACACCCTCAACTCAAACACCTTCTCACACTACATTCGGCGCTACCAGACTAAAACCTGTCCTTCCTTATTGCGCAATGCCCCGGCATTACTTACGTCCTGGAGCCACGCTACCAGAATCTACGGGTGGCACCCTATCCTTTTCAATAATATTACGCAAGAACGAGTAAAGCCACGGCCTAATTTACGCTCTTCTTGCACTCATACCTATCATCAGCGTAGAGGTGGCAACACAGCTACCAGTCTGTTCGCGGCCTGCCTTCTCTTTTTAATATTATGCTCAAGAACGAGTAGTGCGTGGGACGCATTTAGGCCATCCTTGCACTCAAACCTACCATCGGCGTAGGGGTGGGGGACTGCAATACCAGACTGTACGGGGCACCCTATCCTTTATAATAATATGCTCAAGAACGAGTAGTGCACGGGACGCATTCAGGCCATCCTTGCACTCAACCCTACCATCGGCGTAGGGGTGGGGGACCGCAATACCAGACTATACGGGGCCTGCTTTCCCATTTTTAATATTATACTCAAGAACGAGTAGTGCGCGGGACGCATTTAAGTCATCGTTGCACTCAGCCCTACCATCAGCGTAGGGGTGGCTACGGAGGAACCTCTACCAGACTGTGCGGTAGTACACTAACTTTTTTAATATTATACTCAAGAACGAGTAGTGCGCGGGACGCATTTAGGCCATCCTTGCACTAAACCCTACAATCGGCGTAGGGGTGGCTACGGAGGGATTGCAATACCAGACTGTACGGGGCACCCTATTCTTTTTAATAATATGCTCAAGAACGAGTAGTGCACGGTACGCATTCAGGCCATCCTTGCACTCAAACCCAAACCTCTACCAGTCTGCACGCTACACTGGGGGCTTTTGCCAATTTTTGAGTGTTGGGGCCCACTGCACCCCCAATTTATTAAATTTTATGCCCGGGGGAATTGCCCCTGAACGGGTCCGGGCTGTAGGGTTACTACTTGCAGATAATAAAGTCGTCCGCGCTGTGTCATTACCACTGCGTAAAGCGACAACCCTCCCGCTACAATAGCCATACCTTCCGCTGGAGTATTTTTTTTTTGTCTCGTGGGCCGGCGTAACGTAGTCAGTATAGCGACTCGCTACGAGCTGGACGGACCTGGGTATTGATTCCCGGTGGGGTACGAGATTTTCCGTACAGTAGAGACCGGCCCTGGAGATCACCCAAACTCCTGTAAAACGGGTATTGAGTCATGCTCGGGGATGAAGCGGCCGGGATGTGGCGTTGACCACCCACCTTCACCTGAGCCGAGGTTAAAGAAAGAGCTCAGATGTACTTTTATTCTCCGCATGTGCTTTCCTGGCAGGTTATAGAGTGAACTTTTACCTTCTTTATTCTTTCTTTCCCTCTCGCTTGATACACCTTCAACAAGAAGGTTAGCTGCTGTTATCGTCGCTTTCTTACATCTAAGTGGACGCTGTGGAGAGCACACTGCATTGCCCACTGTGTCTCTCACACACACGCTCCAAGTGACGTGGTTAACGGCGATTTCTCCTCTGCCGTTGCCTTTCAGCGAATGAATTATGAAAATTGTGTATCACACAAAGTAATAACTTCCACAAACAAATTTACAGGTTTTCTATTTTTTGATTGAGAAAGGAAGTCATTTCATACATTTCATTGGTATAACGGCGCTCAGCCACTTATAATGGAGACTTCGCCCATTCTGCGTCTTATCACCTAACTACACTGAACTTGACGATAAGGCAATATGTCATACTGTACACCAGTTCAAGGAAAATCTTAGCAATAGTGAGGTAGTTGTCAGCAGACGTGACATCGGGGTTAAATGGTTATCGGAAACGGAAACAAGCCCTGTTGTATTTAAAGATAGCAAGGAAAAACAGACTGGCGAGGTACCTAACGGAAAGTTTATGAGGCAGAACATTCTGTTTATGTAACATGTAGTGGGACCTTAGCGGGGTAGCATTCCTGCAGCAGTTTGCAGGAGAAAAGAAAATATCGAAGTTCCTATGCAAGATGGAAAGAGTGACTTCTGAAGAGAAGTCACTCTTTCCATCTTGCATAACTTGTGTCCGTGTTACGAGGCTAGCAAAACCCATAAAATTTAGACCTCATGTCGTCTGGGATGTGACGCTGTGTCGCTAGGAGTGCATCCCGACGTTTCGAAAGTTCTGTAGCTTCCATCTTCAAGGCATAAACGTTATTTGAAACGTCGGAAAGCATTCACACGTTGGCACTGTGTCACTTCCCAGGAGACATGAATCTTCAGCAGCACCGCTGTGAGACCTCCTGCACTGATCAGGTTTTGTTAATAATTGCTAAGGGAAGCATGTGCAATGTAAAACAAACCAAGGACGATTGAATTGGAGGATACGTAGCATGCGCAGATTAGGTGAGAGGTAAGCACGAATAGGATTGGTGAGAGAATTGTTAAGTATTTGTTGGAGAACCTGAAGCGAAGATTTACCTCTGGAGTGGCAGATTGTTTGACTGTTATATCTGTTTCTGAAACTCAGTAACTTAGTCAATTTTGGAAATTACTGGAAAAGTCAGTGCAGTGTTTGTAAATTCCAAGTAGTAAATATTATTCTAACATGGAGCGCACACATTTGTTGACATAATATTGCAGTGTTGTTCTACTGTCATAAGGGGACAGTATATTAACTGGCAACCATTGCTAGTCTTTTTCCAATTTTACTGCTGTTGATCCTGCTGCTGCTGCTACTAGTACTACTATTAATCACTTTTAGAATGGGCCTGTGTGCTGTAGAGTTAGGAATTTTTGTTAACCTATATTTCAAACCACAGTACATTTGAATGTGCTTCACAGACATGAAGACAATCTCATAATGAATTAGCAGATCTTCAGCATATTTTAATCCCTGTCTGTAGACCAGACATTTTTCATCACAAGCATTTAAGTCATGAATTACAGTGGAACTGTAACATATAAACATGTGACTGCAAAT
>Ga0136643_10006228_pt1 | contig 17044 bp, 8 predicted proteins | sample TergutLab28metaG_FD_96883 | JGI IMG/M metagenome (GOLD analysis project Ga0136643, IMG submission 96883) | Labiotermes labralis P1 segment gut microbial communities from Petit-Saut dam, French Guiana - Lab288 P1 (version 3) (version 3) | ecosystem: Host-associated > Arthropoda: Insects >... | reverse complement strand
TTATTCATTCCCGGGGGTGAAAAAAATTTTTTTTTTCCATTTTTTAAGATACGGTTGTCGGTGGGGGGGAGAGTAATTTTTTTGCGGGGGGGGGGGGGGGGCGGCTGGGTAAGTCTGTTTCGGAGATGCCGTGAGCCGGGGAGCTTTGTAAGAAACATTTGTAGTTCAGACGTTTACATCGTGTCACTTAGCGGCACTGACTTAACAAACAGCATTTCGCCCCGCAACGCCAAGTGGTTTTCATGACGGAGAGGGATTGTGTGTTTTGTATTTTCCATTACGTGCATTATAATTCAATTTCTATGGCTTTAACCAATATCGATGTGTACCTAGTGACATTTGTGTGTATTTTACGGTTAAAATTATAGAAAGGGAGTGTGTGGTTTGTGCGCTAGGAACTGACTCGTAAAATGTAATGCAGGTTAATCTTAGTCTTTTAAGGGTTAAATAGTTTTTTTGTGCTGGAAACTTAACATTTTTTACCGTGGTCTCACTGGATGGGGAAATTACACCATGGTCGCATTCCTGGTAATAAGAATATGTCTGCCACATTGTTTCATATGTCCTGTTCTGTAAATTGTAATTTCAAATCTTTTAATTAATTTTGTTTTATTTAAAACGCTTTTGAAGCCTGGTTAGTAAGTTGGGTTGTAAAGCACACTTTTATCGGCCATTTATTTAGTCCTGTACATTTTTATGTCATGATCCAGTCTTGTGTAAAGCTGCGTTACCAGCAGCCTACTTGTTCCGGAGAACAATACAGAGTAACAACCACACATGTTTATTACTGTTGTTACTGCAAGTTATTTCCTTGTGGATTAACGCGTTGTTAAGTGATGTCATCATCATCATTATCAAGCTAGCGCAAATGACTCGTGCTGCAACACAGGGCTGGTCGGTTGTTCGGTTCGATCTGTGGCTGGGAAGAAAACCGGGTATGACTTATGTTTGGATGAATGAATGGGGTTTGCAGACGTGGGCTTAATAATTCTCTGCAGGAAATGCAAAGGAAGGCGTTTCACGAAATTGCAGTGAAGGTTGTTACTGTACTGGCAAGACAGATGTTAGAACATAGCCGGACAGTCATACTACATGCGTTATGGAAACAGCGACGTGGGAGCGAATGGAGCTGTTTTATCCACGCTGGCTAGCGAATTGATTATTTTTTACGTTTTTGAAAAATATGCACAGTCAGTCGAGGTAGAAAGTCATTTGTATTTGTTCTTGTTTGTTGCTTTTTTTTAATCCTAAGCAAAGACTTTGTTTCGCTGGACAACATTTTTCACTGGTAGCGTTTTGGTATTTAATTTTAACCTCTTCTAGGGTCCGACATTTTATTCTCGCATGAAGTTCAGTCCCTCAACGAGGTACGTTTGGGCGGCTAATGCCTTCTGCAGGAATGTTTGATTTTAGCATTATTGGTGTCATCATTATCATCATCATCAACAACAACAACGGCATTTTCGTTATGACCTAGAAGTGAATTTTTGTTTCACGTTGTGAGCAGTACAGTATGCCCAGGTAACTCACAATTTCACAGTGAAGTCTGAATTGTAACAAACCGGAGTGACTGAGCCGTGATAGTTTAAAGAGCTATAATGAATTTTGACGTTTTGCTGATCATGCATCTCAGTATATTTATCTCAGTATTTAACCAACTTGATACACAAAATTTGTTTCACAATAAGTTTTATTTCATGCCTCTGCATGTTTCGAGGACATGTGCTCATCATCAGGAAGTCAAACCTCTATTATACAGCCTCCGGTATCATCACACCTATAGGTGTGATGATACCGGAGGCTGTGTAATGCAATTTTGACCTCCTGATGATGAGCAGATGTGCCCGAAACATGTAGAAGCATGAAATAAAACTTATTGTGAAACAAATTTTGTGTATCAAGTTGGTTAAATACTGAGATAAAAAGCTATAATGAGTTTTTAGGCCCCTTCGCAAAATTGCGAAATACGACTGTTAGCTTGTCATCTCTGTCGTTCCGCACGCCACTACTCGACTCCCATTAGGCATATTTTCGTGAAATTTGATATTTGAATTCCTTAAAATATGACAAGAATAGCGGGCACTTTATATGAAGACCATACACATTTCTGATCAGTTCTCGCTCAGTTTTTCTTATACTAAGAAATGTTTCAGACAAAAGTTGTAGAGAAAATGAAAACATATTCTGTCATCAATAACTTTTTTTTTTCGAAAATTGTTCCGTTTGTGAGATAATGTGGAAAAATATTTTAGTACGGGCAACAGATGACAATATGGCGAATGCGCATTGCATGTTGGGTACCTAAGGCTATACACACACACACACTCACAATTTGCAACACTTACTGATTTTCCACTGCAACAATGGTTTGCACGAACGCGCCCCAATGTTACGTTATACGTACATAGCCTGTCTTGTCATTTATGATTATCAGCCGCACAATTACTGGCTCTTCATTTCTGATTTAATGAAACTGTTGACTGAGGAAAGCGACAGGCAGACGGGCAGACGTACAGATAAACGGACGGACATGGTGTGTGTGTGTGTGTGTGTGTGTGTGTGTAGGTGTGCGCTTCACACAATCACGTATCATGTAGAATCCAAACAATTAGTAGGTCACATGTTGAAGACCCCGAAAGTCCGAACTTCATGACAGGCTGAAGAGTGGTTTGAAAGTTAAAGAGAGAATTTAAAGATATCGCCGTGCGTATTGATAGCACCACTAAGGCTTAGCGTAGAGATGGAGGTAAACATCCACTGATTTAGCTGTAGATGCTAACCGTTACACATCGAGACTTGAAACAGTTTTTTTAATCATTGTATATATGGTTGTATGTTTTGTATGCTTCTGTTTAATTTTGTAAATTATGTAATATTATTGTTATATTTATGTATTCTTATTGTTATGTATGTTCTGTTCTGTGTATTCTGTTTCATTGCGTTGTTCTGGGTATTGTTTGTATGTAAATGTGTACTGTACTACTGCCACCGGGTGTCAACCCAATTGCAGTTAACAAAATATATCATATCAAATAGGAAGCAGCATCTGAAAATCTGCCCCAGAAATAATGGAATGCGCGAGAAGGTGGTCTGAATTTGATATTGCGTGATAAAAGATCAGAGGTTAAACAGGCTGGCATTCTTATTATAGGTCGTAATACGGAGGTGTGGGCGTGTCTAAGAATAAATGGCTGGTATGAATAGAAGAAGATAATATGGAAGAGTGAATAAGGAGTCGACGGTAATGAAAAGAATTAGGATATAAAGACTTGTAAGATTTCTGGGTGAATTAAGCTATCTGAATTGGCATTGATTGTATTAAATTAAAAAATACAAAAATGGCATTGATTGTCTTCTTGAAGCCGTCAGTTATATTATATATCGAATGAATAACGAGGAACTGCTTGGCAGTTGGATTGTCTGTAAATTGGGCGGGAAACTGACTTCTAAATGAGGCGGTCACCAGAAGACAGGAAACGTGCCAGAATGGCAGGCGTTACGTCACCGTTGCGGTTCTTAGTGTCCTGGCGACACCAAAAACCTGCTGGAGGGGAATTAATAGGATAACGCGGCTTATAAACGGCTGAAATATATATCTCACATTAAAATAACAAGACAGGCAACGCATGTATAACGGAATATTGAGGTGCGTTTCTGCAACCATTTTTGCAGTGGAAAAGCAATAAGAATTACATATTGTGAGTGCGCGTTTGTAACCTTAGGTTTTCAGCATGTAATGAGCATGTGCTATATTGTCTGTGGTCCGTCTGGTTCTACAGAATTTTTCATATTATCTCATAAACGGCAGGATTTTCGAAAAAGAGTTTTTGAACATAACATGTGGGGTACGGAGTGGTGTAGTTGGTTGAGGCACTATGCTACAATTCAGAAGGTCGCGGGTTCCATTCCCGATGGTGTCACTGTAATTTTTCATTGACATAATTCCGGCTGCGCTATGTCCCTGGGATCGACTCGTCCTCTAACAGGAGTGCTTCCTTGTGTGTAAAGGCGGCCGGTGCGTAGGGCTGACAACCTTACCACCTTCATGTGTCGACTGTCTTGAAATCTGGGAGCCTCAAACTCCTGGAACTCCAGGGCCTGTCCAGGCCTGTAAAGGGATTGCTTTACCTTGTAATGTCACCGTGGTTACCTTGGAAGTTGTCACCATTTTCTAGTTAGCCGTCTTAACGTACGCGAAATCGACAGAAGTTTTCCACTGTGCGGACATTTCCTGTCTTGGTCAATAAATTGCTCATGAAGATACTGGAATACTTATCTTATGTTTACTGGACCGTGCATCATTGTAATAGTTGAAGAATAAAAGACCAACTTGATGTCACTTGCTATTTTATTTCCCTTCTTATGTACTCAACATGTTTCGGACATTAATATATACATCATCAGAAGCTTGCGACTGTGCTGTTGAATTACCACATCAGTCGTTTTTTTCTCGGTTCGTTGTGTGTTGGAGATTTGGTGCGGCTGGGTTGGAGTGGTGTCCGTGTTGCAGGCTGAAGCCTGACATCAAGTTGGTCTTTTATTCTTCAACTGAAATGGAATACATTCCCTCGTGGCCGTCCTCCCTGACCTCCGGCACCGACAACGCAGTTAGTCGACATGTGACCTTTCCTCTATATCGGTTGAACCAAATTTTTGTGTCTGTGACTGCAGCATTTCATATATTCTACTCTCATAACTTAGTCATGGTTAAATAAAAAGTTAACCTTCATTTGGTCAGTAATAACAAATCTGTGAGATTACAGTAAGATCCATTTTCGATAGCTGTCAGTATAAAACTTAATTATTTGAACCGAGGAGCAGGTATGACTGCTTCCATTACGACGGTGCTTGCTACGTCAACGCGAGTCCCCAGGGCCCGTATGGCGCAGACGCCAACCGGACGCAGAGAGTGACAACTGATATGTAGCATGAAATAAACCGCTTCCGACAGCCGACAGAGGGTAGCCCTCCAGCCTGGCCATTGTACGCGGGCTAACAGCCCTTCTGTACCAGATTCTAGCATGCTGCGAAATATTACAAGTGACCTCTTACTTAGATGCGTTTTTCACACGAGGACGATTTGCGTAGGAGACATAATGATACCGGAAGAGATGGGACACGCAGGCGCAGGTGAAAGGATGAATTTAAGTAGATTATAAAGGAATAGTGTCTGAGGATGTGAACAGAATTCAGGATAGAATATCGGGATAATGTGTGCAGAGTAATGAGTCGTTGATTCCCATTAAGGGTATGGAATTTCTTGGCCAGTTGTTTGACTGTGAGTCTGTTAAGGAGTTATTTATCCGACTATGGCTACAAGTATAGCTGTGGCTCATGACGGCTCTTAAATCCCTTTCATTCACTACAGGAAGTCGAGGTGAAATCGGCAAATATTGTTTCTTATCTTAGTAATTAACCAACTTGATGCACAAAATTTGTTTTACAATAAGTTTATTTCATGCCTCTACATGTTTAGAGCACATGTGGTCGAAACATATAGAGGCATGAAATAAACTTATTGTAAAACAAAAATTTCGTGCATCAAGTTGGTTAATTACTAAGATAAATATACTGAAATACACGGTCAGCAAAACATAAAAAAAAAATATTGTTACATTTTCAAGATAAATTTTCAATTCGATATTTGAGGTTCTGACAGCTTTGAACCTGAAGACGAAATCACTGCGAGCCCTGCAAGCGCCACTAATCCACCATTTGATACGGCGTATATCCCAGAAGACCCGAATCAAAATGTGCAATTATTTCTTCTTTCCTGTACAAGGATGCTGGTGGCGATCAACCCCCCCCCCCCCTTTCTTCTCACTCCTCATTCTCCAGAAGTAGTCTGCGATCTGTTCTGACCACCAAAATATGCTGTCGTGTGTGCAGAATATGTTGTATCGCAATGTTCATGTTAGCAACCAGAGACACAAGGGATTTCCTCAGTCTCGTGCAGTTCCAATAGAGTAGCAAAGGGTCAGTCACGGGGTGAAGAGGGAGATGCAGCGAGTTGCGGAAGATGGCGTGGGCTTCCAGTCTCTCTTTCCTGCTTTCGTCAGACGGTTGCAGCTCCACTGGCAAGCCGGACGTTCTCCGATACTGGCGCAGCACTTTCTCTAAGCAAACAGTGCGGTAGTGCGGTGTGTAGCAGTGTCAAGTGACTGCAGTTGACAGTGTACACCATGGTAATTGTGAAGATGATTCTTGTTCGGTTGTTTGTTTGTGTTGTATGTGTGTGGGCGAGTGAGTGAGATAGGCATCTCTTTACTTTTAAATATCGATTCAAATTTGACGTTCACTGCAGCATGAATATTTGGACATGTCGAATGTGAAATGGATAGCAATCGTTCGTGGCCCACGTTTATCATGCATTTTTTTCTTTCGTATTTTGTGTGCATCTACACAGTGCAGATGGCGATTAAAACCAACTAGGAGTTAATACTACAACATTTCCAGGGTCTGCCAGCGGAATTGGCTGCACTTTACTGTAGTTTCGATTTGTTGCGTCCAGTTTTTATATTTTAAGTTGTTTGCAATTAGAACTCTCGAAGCCAGTATTGTTGTACTCGTTAGGTGGAGGACACGTCTTGTTACACACATTGTGATTGATGAGACCCTTCGTGCCATCGAATCTGATTAGTATGATTTTATTAATAATGAGACGTATGCTTGTATGTTATTAATCGGTGATAAGATGGCGATCACTATGAAAGAACAGCAGTTCTTCCGTTATTTCCAATAGACATCCCATTGCACTTTAAATTAGAGCAGTGAAGGATGACTCAGATAGGAGTGGTTGAGAGAACGGAATAAAACGTGTATCGAGGGTGGATGGCAACTTACATCCGATTTCCGGACCTGTCGAACGGTAAAGTACAGATTCCGTGGGCTGCTGTGAGGGGCGGTTATGTGTCATCCGTCGGGAGGGGGCCGACCAGATGTTTGTATTGATTTTGTATTGGTGGCAGCTTTTGCCCTACCCCGGTCGTTAATGAAGAAACGCTAGATAAGATCTAATGAGTTTGTTGCAAATTATACGGGATTGACTGACTGACTGCAATCTGAATTTGAATGTATATCAGGATGAGCATTTTGATATTTTCATTTTGTGTATAATAAGGAGAAACGCCAATAAAGTGGGGAATTGTAAGTCAAGATTGTAAGGTACAGTTCCGGGCAAGTTAATGTACTGTGTAGGCCTATTTCACGGGCAAGTTAATGTACTGTGTAGGCCTATTTCACTGCGCTCGGTGATTCAAATTTAATGTGTAATTTTTGCTGAAAAAAAACATTTTGGAGATTTATACTTAGTCTGGATGATATTAAGATGGATGTGAAAGAACTAGTGTGAGATGTGGTGTGGAGGTTAGGGTAATGTGGTGAGATTTTGCGAGTACGGCAATGAACTTGACGTTTCCGCAAAAAACGCGACAAATGTGTTGACGGGATAAGCGACTACTGGTTTCCTCAGAGCTCAGCTTCATGGCCGGTCTTGCCAATACGGAATTAATATCTGGTGCTAAATAAAAAACTCACATAATGCAAGCATTTAATTTAAACGTGTTAAATTATTCTGTTATTTATTTGTAGTTATATTTTGAAGCATGCTGGAGTGTGCCATCAGTTCGTTCGAGAGATTAAAAGTGTCGTATATTCTTTAACTGTTCTTGACAACGTTCAGTATTCGTGCATCAGTCCGAATAAACCAGATACCCCTTATGCTTAAGACTGATACTGACTCAAGTGGGGACCGCGGTGGCACAGTGTTAAAGGTGCTTTGCTACAAATCGGAAGGTCGCTGGTTCGATTCCAGATGGTGTCATTGGAATTTTTCATTGACATAATCCTTCCGATCGCACTATAAGCCCTGGGGTCGACTCAGCCTCTAACAGAAATGAGTACCAGGAGTATTTCCTGGGGGTAAAAAGCGACCGGTGCGTAAGGCTGACAACCCTACCACAATCCTGGGCTGTTGTCACGTAATCTGGGAACCTTAACTTCCTGGAACCCTCTGGGCACCTCAGGCCTGTAATGGGACTGCTTTACCTTTACCTTTACTGACCAAATGATGTATCGTATGTTTGTTTGGAAGGGAAGTGGGAGACGTATTGCTTGCTGTGAGACTGACGTGCACTGTCTTACTGATAACGGGCACACGTACTTCAGCGAGGAGGGTCAGGTTCAAAAGCCGGCTGTTTCATGTCCAGATTAAGATGACGATTTGGCTTGGGAACTTCCCCGCAGTCCCCCTAAGTTTCGCCTTCCCTCTTCAATACTTCAAATTTTACGAATTCTTCTGTTACTTAAGAACAGTTTTTCGGTATTCCTGTATAGTTTACACACGTAAAACTTTTTTTCGTATTATGATTCTCTATGTATATTTATATGGTTCGATTCCAGATGGTGTCATTGGAATTTTTCATTGACATAATCCTTCCGATCGCACTATAGCCCTGGGGTCGACTCAGCCTCTAACAAAAATGAGTACCAGGAATATTTCCTGGGGGTAAAAACGGCCAGTGCGTAAGGCTGACAACCTTACCACCATCCTGGGCCATTTTCACGTAATCTAGGAACCATAACTTCCTGGAACCCTCTGGGCACCTCGGGCCTGTAATGGGACTGATTTTTTTAACCTAATTATATTAATATAATTAAAATAATTATTGATATTACATGTTTAGGGAACGTTATTTACTTAGCGTTGTTGTCATAGAACTGAAAGAATCAGTACTGGAAATTTTAGGGCCTATGAATTCCGCAACACCTCGTCCAATAAATAAACACACAGTTCACTCTGAGATCACAACACGTTCTTAACGCATGCCATCAACTGACCATCCTCTTCCACCTGTGTAAGTTGCCGCTGGGTAAATTGGAACGCTGAAATTTGTCTCTCTTTACACATGCCCTTTTACACTACCTCTCATGTAGTCAAGGCACATGATCAAACATGACGACAATGTAAAGTGGTCCAACTACTTCATTCTCTCCACCCCCTGAGCCATGAACACACTTTGTCACATACGTTCTCTCGTTCGCATCAATAGCTAGTCTACCTTTGCTTTAGTGTTCTGCACTACTGAATGGCAAAATTGAAAGCATACTTTGTTTCTACTGCCTGTGGCGTTGATGTGCTTCAGTAAGTCATTCTACCCTGAGACTAATCAAGTTTAAAACGAATTAGCACACGTAAACCGAATAAAGTACCGAAGACCTATTCATAAATTAATGTTATTGCTCATTCAGTTTCGTGCGTTTAGAGAATTTGTTGTTGACCTTTTTTTGGTATGGAGAACGCAAGTGCTTTCCTTCGAATTGAACATACTCGTATAATAGACGCACTTTAACGCTAAACCTATTCGCACTCTGTGTTTTGTATGTACCGCCCAGGTTTCAGCATAGACCTGATGTGTTATTAGTGGCAAATTATTGTAAATGTCGAGAGCCATTCAACTAAATACATATTCTGTTTGCGCTTAGAATGACTGCAGGTAACTCTAGTTTTAATATGTTATTGAAATATGGATCTGAAAGTTGGAAAGTGAGCTGAAACTGACGTACACATTGGGCATTACTGAAATGCATTTTACATCCTCACATCTTCTTTTTGTAGTGTTGTTGCCGTTATTAACTACTGGCTTTCCAAAAGTTTTCCGACTTTGACATTTTCGAACCAAAATTCTGTAAGTATGTGTCAGTCAGTCCCTCTTGCGAGCAGACAATCCACTTATTTAATAATAAACTTTCGGCGTAACCGAAGGTTGAAGAAAATTGCATGTTATGGAGGTTCGATGATTTGTTTTTTTTTCACGTATATATATATATATATATAAAAGGACGATTTGGGTAGGGCGTGTGGTATCTATGGGGAGAAGAGAATGCATAGAGAATTTGGTGGGTAAACCTGAAAGAAAGAGACGAACCTGAGGACCTAAACTTAGAAGTGAGAATAATATTAAAATTGGCTTTGAAGAAATACAGTGGGGAAGTGTAGACTTGATTTATCTGGCTCAGATTAGAGACTACTGCCAGATCTTCTTGACTAGCTGAGGAACTGTTAGTTTTAAAAATGATTCTGCTCCGTGGAGTTTTTTTTTTGTATAGAATTAGGAAACATTTGATTATATACTGTTACAGGACTGGTGGGCCGGGTAGCTCAGTCAGTATAGCGACTGACTACGGGCTTGACGGTCCGGGATCGAATCCCAGTGGGGACGAGATTTTCCGCCCGTCCAGACCGACCCTGGGGCCCACCCAGCTGTACAATGGACACCGGGTCTTTCCCCGGGGTAGAAGCGACCGAGGCGTGGGGCTGACCCCCATCCAATCTAGTGCCGAGGTCCTAGAAAGAGTAGAGTTATACCTCTACTCACCCTAAGGGCCTTCGTGGCTTATAAAAAGGGTGAAAACTTGCCTGTAACAGAACTGAAACACCCGCGATTTTTTAAAGTCACGTTTTCCGGGAAGTATTTAATTAATGCAGTGACCAGAAACAATCATGGATGCAAACAAGAGTGGTTCTGTTATAGCGCACCATGATCATAGCATTTAGCTAAGGTAGTGTTCTCACGCCTCATTGCCTATAAAAGACGTGTATTAGGATTAAAATTAGATGCGATATGTTCGATTAAAAATATTAAAATTTTTCCTAACGCCATTAAAACGGCTCCTAGCAACGATAAGCTGATGAACTCACTCCGTAAATTGCGCCATATAATTGAATTTTACTGTTATTGAATTACATTGTGACATGAATGTAATGGATTTTTATTAAATTCCAGGATAAAAAAACTATGTCATTTTTTTTGTAAAAGATTTCGGGGTTAAAACTAATTGTCCATCCTAGGTCACGACGTTAATGTAATTACCCTCTTAAGCATAGTGATTAGTATACGAACCTCTTGCTTTAAAATTGAAAATTACGCTTTTTCCCCACGAAGTTTACAAATGCACGTACGTAGTTTCCATATGATTATGGCATTAACTAGCAATGTTGTCACTAAACAAGTCCAACCTTAACTGAGACAGAGTGTGTTTACTGTGTTGTACTAACTGAATCGATAAACGTTACTGAATAATCAATTCCACAGGCAGCAACAAATTTCAAATTGCTATAAACTCTACAATATGATGACGATTTCCGATAGCACGGAGGGTTGGAAATACAGGTCATAACAGACGTGCGCTAAACAGAAGGCAGTGTTTTGGGAAGACAACAGACAAGTGGCTTTAACCTTAGTTACGCTACATCCACCTCTGCCAGGCTTTCATATGCGTCCGCTTGGTAATACAAAAAGCATTAAAAATTAATTTTCATTCCTGAAATTAAAAAAAAGCTTAAATTAAAGACTGGCTGATAGCGGGAGATGAGTAAAATAATGTTTCCTGCAATGCTGCTTATTAGCAAATATATGTTGTTTGTGTTTTATTTATAATTTTAAAATCGTATAGTTTCTTGTATTTGGATTTTTTAGTGATACCGAGTACCATGAAATAATGATTAACGTACCACTAGTGGTACGCGGATCACAGTTTGACAAACCATGCACTGATGTATATTCTACTACTTGATTTACTCAGAACTTAATACGATAAATATATTTATGTGAAACCAGTGAATATCATATCTTCAAGGCGCTTTCCAATCTTGCAATAATCTTACTATCCTCACCCTAAACTGCCATGACGTCACTAGGTTTGTCTTATTCATGAATCCCGCCCGAAAGTTACAGTTGAGCGGCTGTCACTCCTGACTGCTGTTCACATGAGACAGGATTTAAATCTCTAGTCGGAAAGTGACTTTCGGAAATGGAAATATTCTTCGTTTTCCTCAAGAAAATTAAAATCACTATTTTTCGTCTTATTATTTGCTGAATCCCAGGTATTCTCTACTATACTTCTGTGAACTTGGCTGTTTGTACCTGCACTCCCATTTTTTAACGCTAAGTTCCTATAAACTTGGCTGTTCGTACCTGCACTCCCATTTTTTTGACGCTAAGTTCTTATAAAATTGTCTCTTTCTAACTGCACCAAAGGAATCATACCTACCAGTAACCAAAATTGTTATTATCATATTCTTTCTTCATACTTAACTTCGTGTTCATTTTTTTCTTATCCTCCGTCTTTTCCCCTTTCTTAAATCTCCTACTTCGGTATAGCGACCACACATTTTTGTGTTTTACGACTGGAAGTGTCAAGTTACACGTAGGAAAATTGTAATCTGTAAATATAAATAATAGTTTTTTATTAAAATATAACCAACTAATTGCACCAATATGTGATACTAAAATCTTATTTACTCATTAAAACACGTCACTTGGTTAAAATAATTCCTACAAATCCATTAGTTGTAGGAATTATTTTAACCAAGTGACGTGTTTTAATGTGTAAATAAGATTTTAGTATCACATATTGGTGCAATTAGTCGGTTATATTTTAATAAAATTCAATTATTGCACGGTAAAAACATGAAAATAAATAATAGTTGTTGATAGTTGTATAGGCTGATATCAGATTACTATTGACTACATTTATGCCTGAGGACTGAAATATATATATATATATGCATAGGAATGATATTTAACGACCTATTTACTCATCTCTCTTATGCTTCTATCAGCAGACAATGTTGCTGCACCGAACAGACGATGAATAATGAAAGCCGTGAACAGCCTACCGTTGTGAATGCTGGGTGAAAAAGTGGCTGTCACATACTGAATAAAGCACCGGAAGCTTCTGAAGAGTTGCGCACGTTTGGCATTCTTTCAGAATATGAACCAGAGTTATAACTGCTGTTTTCGTTACGAATGTAGCACGGACCACATCATTCACAAATGGAGAGAAGCGCTGGTAGAAATATGTGCGAATGTCGTACGACGTGTTTCAGGAGAGGCAGACATAGTGTCTAGATGAGCTGGATGATGATAAAAAAAAGTGATGGTATTATTCCCCAGGCTCTGTGTATTTACATTGTACAGAATTAAAAAAAAAAAAGTTACCAACAGACACGTGCAATGTAGTTCACAAATAAAATTAACCCCCATTGAAAGTACAGTAAACGTTACAAATAAGCAGATCACTGAAATTCTCATGTACAATATGTGTCCTGTGTGGAGTGGAGTACATTAACAGGAGTAATGCTGGTGCGTTGAGTAAAGTCGACTGCTCTCTGATCACAGACTATGAGAATTCTGTCTGCGTTGCGATACACGAATTGAAATATATCGGACATTCTTTTTAATTCTAAGAAAAGACAAAGAATGTAACTGAAGTGAAATTGGATACTGTTATCATTATTATTATTATTATTATTCTGTCAGAATAATAAAGGTAATTATTTTATACTTACGTGGTTAGTGATATGGGCTTATTTTTTTTTTTGCTTCCTAATTATAGGCCATGGATAAAATCAGCAGCTGTGTGCTGAGGTATTCAAATTGTCGTTATTTTATTCCGTTTACTTTCTATTACTCCGTGCAGGAGATATCTGGCAATTTATGTTCTTTGTACAGAAAGTGCTATTTTGTGCCATTTACACACTAAATTATCGATTAAATTTGCTGCATTCACATGAAATTTAACTCAATCGTATTTTATTGCGCCTTGTGGAGTAATTTAATCTTCATTATGAACGTCAAATTTAAGAAGAAATAGAATTATGCCTTTCCTAACCAGAGGCACGAGTGTGTTAATAAAGTTACATTACATTTTGTAGAGCTATAATCGTAACATTTTTCAACTTACAGGCTTTGTGCACGTATTAAATTCTTTTGCACAAAGATGCCGTGGTTCCTTCTATAGTAAAACCAACTAGATGCACCAATGTATCAAATTTATTTTATTTTGGAATGACACTACATATTTCGGACGGTCTTTCCGTCCATCATCAGGAGTTCAAGACTTTACATACAGCAATAGGCATTTGTCAAACAGATACTGCTGTCTGCTTGACAAATGCCTATTGCTGTATGTACAGTCTTCAACTCCTGATGATGGGCGGAAAGCCCGTCCGAAACATGCAGTGTCATTCCAAAATAAAATAGATTTGATACATTGGTGCATCTAGTTGGTTTTACTATAGAACTTATATTACGATGCACGACCCTATGAACGTCAAATGCTGTGGTCCTTATCAGTGAGTCGTATGTTGCGAACGTCCACAATTCTTATTCAGAAACTACCGCTGTAATGAAATATCCGTAAATCAAACACGACTTACATTCTTTGTTCCTCAGTTACAGTTTCATACTAGTCACCGGCTGTGATACATAGATTTTTTTTGCATCAGTTGGAGAATTAATAACCTTCATACTTGAGAATAATATTACTATGAACACACGGGCAATTTCATTAGGCTTTCACACCAGGTGTTCTGTAGTCATGGCGTTTCTAATCTGGAGACTTCATTTAGCATAAGCTGGGAATATATTACTCTAAAGAAAATTGATTTAAAAGCAGACAGGGGATTATTTTGTTCTCTGCAATTCTATTATTAATGCACATGTCATATGTGAGATGTCTTTCTTTCTGGTGCATCCAGTATTACAATTCCCAGAGAACTCTCCACATACTGCCTACAGTAATGACTTGTTGCACGCCGAAAACTTAAAGAAGCAGCACAACAAAAGTTTGTTCTATACGGGTTTTGTTTCTTTACCAAATGAGGTGGAAAGGAAAAGAGCCACGTGTAAATAGCTGAATGTATACATAATAGTCTATAATGAATGTCCAGATTTTATTTCCGTAACAACAGTCGATATAATTTAACTCTTTAAACATTAACATTAATCTAAATTATAAATAGGACTTAGTTCGTACATCACAGAGAACACAATTTTTTCCTTTATAAAAAGGTTAATGTCATGCAAGGAAACAATTACGTATTATACCATACAAATTACACTGTGTGGGAGTGTAGTGTTTCTGAGTGTAACAGCAGGTAGCATGTGTAATAACCACGCAATTCTAAAGGGTTAATATTATGTTTCTGGGTGAACCAGTAATTTTTTCATTGCGCGTTCTCAATGGATTGTTGACGCACGGCTTCTCTGAACTAATAAGTTTAGTTATGACGTTCGTGTTACTGTTTTTGTAAGTAATATTTACCAATTTAAATTAATTGACTTAGGTTATATTTAATGTTCTGTATTAGTATGCACTGGTCCATTTGTTAATTAGTCTATAAAATAATTAACCCTCTTCATTTGTTGCGTTAATTGGCTAGCTGTTGTTTTTCTCTTTTCTGTGTGTGTGATATCCGTCAAGCTAGTCACATATTCCGCCATATTAATTACGTAATAACATGAAAACTTGCAACAAAATGTGAAATGTAAACGATTCAAAATTCAAGACCTTTACTTTCTGTAAACTTTTCCGCTACAAAAACTTTGAGAATGTCTGGTCCGAAACTTATTTTGCACAAAGAGGGTGTAAAGCAGGCCTCAGTGTCAAGTAACTTTGTTCAAGGTCCGTCAAATGTTGCGATCATTAACTGAGAAGGGGCAGACATGGATGTTTGCGAGAAAGAGATTATACGTGACGGATGAAAAAGTTGCTGTTTTGTGGTAGTTTATTTTTTAACTGTGCCTGCAGTCATTTCTGGTACAAGACATTTCATAGACTGCAGAAGTTTTAATTGACTTCCTGTAATTTGCCTAGCGATGATATTTTTTTGGATTTGTGTGTTGATTCCAACAGCCGGTTGACTTGCTAGACTAGGGTGGTGACAGATCGACCTGAGCGTTGGCGTTCTGTTCCAGAAGTGGAGGAAAGTTTCTTCTTCTTTGCCGCCGCAGACCCAAAACAGTATTAGGTCCCACCCATCCTCCTCTCCAATGGGTACCGAAAGATTTTTGCCATGGAGTAAAGCGGTTGAAGCCTTGCGCCAACCATTCAATTCAATCTAGCTCTAAAGGGTACGAAAGAACAGGTGGCCAGTGCTTATTATGAGCTGCAGTGCCAATTATTCACTTAAACAGTATTACTGGACTACGCTGAAGGTAGACACATCAAGATTTTAAGACACTTCAGTAGCTGTATACACGGCGACATATTTCAGGTGTTTGGAACATTAGCCTCCAACTTCTACTCAGTCAGAGGTCGTTTATTTCACTGTAATTGGAATATGAATTTAAAAGATTGCTTGTGTGTGTGTGTGTGTGTGTGTGTATGTTTGTGGTGTATGTCTACTTACATCTGCATTGTTAAATACAGCTGTAGCAGAAAATACATTAATGAAGACAGACCATAAATAAATAGAGAAACACGCAGTATAGTCTTGGCCTAGACATATTTATGTCTCGCCTGTCTGCTACTTGGAAATTAAAGACGTATGATATTCGCTAGGAGGTGGAGCATTTGGCAGTGCAAGTCTAATTCAGGGTGTCTTGGAATAGAGAACGTCAGAAAGATCGAATGTGATACATGTGAAGAAGAGTCTAGTCATCCAATTTTCCATTGCAGTTTCCTGTAACACAAGTAGACCTAGTGAATCGCTGCACATTTAATCGGATGTTTATAATTAAATGGTCATTTTATGTTTTTGATTTCAAACTTTCGCCGTGTTCTGAATGTTATATGCTTTCTTCTGGGTAATTCTCCGGCATCTGAATTTCATATGCCAACGTTTCCTAACACTCTTGTCTGTTCCATCTTCATAGGCATAGGCGGGTAAGTATGAAGATGGAACACACAGAGTGTTCCGAAACGTTGGCATATAAAATTCAGACGCCGGAGAATTACCCAGACGTAAGCACATAACATTTTACATTTTAATTGCAGCCGTTCCCCGGTCCAAAACCGTTTATCTTACAACTACCGGTGACATATTTACTAACTAGTCAAAAAATTAAATAAAGCTTTACCAACTGCTTGACTGTTCAAGACTAGCATTTTACGAACCCCGAAGGGGTCTTAACTTTTACATAGCAATATGAGGTCTGTTGAGAACATATCTCCTTAAGGAGCACTTTGTTATTAATCTATACTCTCTGTATCTTTGTTTGTTGAGAACATATCTCCTTAAGGAGCACTTTGTTATTAA
>Ga0136643_10006227_pt1 | contig 17045 bp, 10 predicted proteins | sample TergutLab28metaG_FD_96883 | JGI IMG/M metagenome (GOLD analysis project Ga0136643, IMG submission 96883) | Labiotermes labralis P1 segment gut microbial communities from Petit-Saut dam, French Guiana - Lab288 P1 (version 3) (version 3) | ecosystem: Host-associated > Arthropoda: Insects >... | reverse complement strand
CTCAATTGACCTCACGAGGCTGAGTGGACCCCGTTCCAGACCCACTACTACTCACAAAATCTGGTAGCGCCGGGGATCGAACCCGGGACCTCTGTATCTGTAGCCAGAAACTCTGACCACTAGTCCACAGAGGCGGTCACACATTTATATAGAGAAGTAAAAATCGGTAATTAATCCTGCAACGCCATTCTTTGGTCGGCAACTAATAAGGCCAGTGTGGTTCCTAAATTACGAAAGGCCACCGTTTACTGGAACCCAGACTGTACTTTAAACATCTTCATTTCCTTCCCTTTCTGACCTCTTATACCCCGACACTGTAGGTGTAGGCGGTTATTGTTGAACCCGATCACACTTAGACAAACCGCACTCGGTAAGACTCCTCTGAACGAGTGATCGGCCCCTCGCAGTAACCTCTATCTGACAACACACAACACTCACAAGAGACAAACTTCCTTGTTCCTGGTAGGGTTCGAACCTACAATACCAGCAAGCAAGCGGCCGAAGACCCACGATTTAGAACACACGGCCTCCAGGATTGGCCTCTTAACATCATTTTGAATTTAATTGTCAAGGAACTAGTGCCCTTTGTTACTCTGCTGGATATGAAACGGGACACGAAGTGTCTGCTTGTCTACAGCACAGACCTGAGTGACACGCACGTCTGTAATTGCTTTCTGTTAGAGCACCAAATACTCGAATCAAACAAAGCAAAAAGGTGTTTATGTGTGGGAGACCACCCACTATCCTCATCAGCGATGGAATAAAAGTATAAATAAAATTCATAAAGTTCATTTGCAGGACAGAATGGAACTGCAGCCTCCCGCCGATTGTGATGAACACTGAAGTCTGTTCGTGTACTGGGGCTGCTTTGTAAATCACGATGTACCTCATCTCAAATAGAAATGATAATGGTGACGATAATCACGCTCTGTTTGTCTAAAGAACGAACCGTATCTTCTAGCGGTGCTTGTGAAATGATTGTAGCATACACAACGATTGTAGCATACACAATCATTTCAGAATTACAGTAAAAATAAGCGTCGTCTGCTTTGCTTACACCCACTGAAACTTAAACCTGCACTCGTCATACTTGCAATATGGGGCTGATGAAAAATCTCTCCATGCAGCCGAATCTCTCGTGAGAAGGTAATAATCCTTCAGGGAATGATAATATTCGCCCAGTATTCATATAACCCGAAGGATCGTTGCTGTGTCCATAGCATTTCACCAAAGAATCTGCCCAAGACCAAGGTTCTGACTGAGATTCTTAACATTCTCTTCTTCATTATGTTGAGCTTGAGCTGGAGGACCACTCTTTTTCGGCTGTCCATGGCTTCTTTTTCGTTATATTTACATCTACTGCTGTATTCGGAGGCTATCTCCTCCATGCGCAACTTGAGGACACGCAATTCTGTGGATACCGAGGGCGCACTAACTTCGCTTCGATACTTATATTACGCTGACTGCAATTCTGTAGTAAGCCATGAATTTGGAACATTTAGGCTGAGTAACATAGATGGAAAATGAGCATTCTTACATCTTGATCTGAGCGCTTCAAGAGAAGCTACGTGGGACTTCTAGCGGCTGGCGGTGCGTTTGAAGTCACACTGGAATATATTAGATTAGCGTGGGCGTGTTCCATATCATCTATAATGATAGGCTTTTAATCACAGTTACAAACATTCCGAGTTCTAAGAACCGAAATTATCTGTAATTTCTGAATGCCCAGTGGCACTGTGGTTCATGTCAACTGACTCATTTTCCTCATTGGGCTGAAGACGGAAGCAGAGGCAGCCTCTGACAATCTACGTTGTTGTTACAAAATATACGATGGATAATGTAATATAACATTAAATAATGTAGTCAGCACAACTACTTTATTACGCACGGTAATTACATAGGCTACATGTTTCGACTATTGATCAGTCATCCTCAGGCATATTTTGTCAATTGAGTCACAAGATGTTATGGACGTAGGGATCCCATCTTGTTTACGTTCATGGAAATATATAAAAATTAAATCATTGCCTCAAAGGTGTGACGTACAAATTGTGTTTACATCGGTGGGATACATAAAATTGGATTACATCCAATTTTATGTATCCCACCGATGTAAACACAATTTACACGTCAGACCTTTGAGACAATGATTTAATTTTTATGTATTTCCATGAACGTAAACACGATGGTATCCCTATGTGTATAGAATCTTGTGACTCAATTGACAAAATAGGCCTGAAGGTGACTGATCAATAGTCGAAACACGTAGCCTATGTAATTACCGTGCGTAATAAAGTAGTTGTGCTGACGTACATTATTTAATATTATATTATGTTTATGAGCACATCGTAATGCTTCTGTTCAAAGAATATACGATGGATAATGCTCGACATGTGCTACTGACTACAGAACGTTGTGGCCAGTTGAATTACTGTCAGCTACTCAAGAAAGACCGTGTGCCAAAGATCTAGTGAGTTACATGAGCGATCTTATTACCTGTATCCAGTTCTCCTTATCACAAGTAATAGACTAGGACAATCACACTTCTGTGTGACGAACATATTTGAATATAATGGGAAGGCGTAAGATTTTATTTCCGGTCTGTATCAACGGTAGGAGGGATATTATTCACATCTGATGAACATACACGGAAATCATTTCACGTCAGTGTCAGACAAAAAGTTGTCCACTCTCTCAAACGACTCTATTCAATTCTTGAAATAAGGAATTGAGTATCAAATAATAGGCCATAAGTAACACAGGCCGAAAATAAGCTGTAATAATTTGCTGCTGAAGCAGAACTAAAACACGAAATTTCATTTTTCTTCTAAATTTCACTGAAAGTTCATGTGTAAGTTCATTGCAATAACTGGTTTTGTAGCGTCAAGATAGAGTGAATTAAAATGCCTGTAAAGTGTTTGAGGTGTTAACTTGACGACTGCAATACAGGTTATGCGCGATGAACTTCTCCACATTTCTTTCTTCAAGTAGAAATTACGTCAAATTACAGGTGTTACTTCGTATGTGCTTTCGCAAAATTTCCTGCTTCTTCCCGGCGAATAAAGGAAACATGGGGTGTAACAATAGGCACATTGCTGGTGTACTTCTACTGCGTGTGCCACTGTACCAGAACTTGCAAAATGGCGTCCAGTTTTCAGCAGAAGTTAATCAACCACCTCCCCCCCTTTTCTTTGCTCGCTCTTCTTTTGTCTTCAGAGGCAGTATACGGCCGTGTTGGGTACCTTACGCAGCTTAGCAGCTTGTCTCATTTTACTGCAATGTGCCACGTACTGTACCTGCAATTTTGTAAACCAAGTGTGACTGCCAGTCACTCTCTTATGGGCTTAACCGAAAGCTGATGTATTAACATCTAAAGCCATTTCATGACCCAATACGTAACCGCTTTGATTACCCCAACCACGCGAAATTGAAGTCTTTGTACACTGTGCGCATAACTTGCTTATATCTACATGATGTATTATCGGAATTAATCTAGCCGTAGTGAACTACTGCAATCCGCCGGTATTGTGCTCATGACTTAACTACAGCCGTAGAGAACGGTCTGGGAGGCGTGCGTGTTGTGAAGTGACGTGATGTGGAAAACCTTGCTTTGAAATATGATCATTTTGTGTTATTGAAGATAAATGTTGGTGTGCAAATCTCGGGTGACCTAAGAAGAAGTTGGAGGTTAACATTAAACGGGATCTGTAAGAAAAACGATATGAGGACTTGGACTGGAATATCTGGATGAGAATATGGTCCAGTGGAAGGCTTTCGTGAAAATTGTGATGAGTCTCTGAATTGCTTAAAGGCTGGAATTTCTGAAGAACGTGTTAGATGCTGACGCGCGACTGTGTTTCTACAGAGTTAGGTATTTTTGTTTGTAATAGAATGTGTGTTATTGTGGAAGTTTATATTTACAGTTTCCGGTGGGAAGAATTGGATATGTTTCGAGTTTCTTGGTCTGGGTGTGTGGGGTAGCTGAGATTTGTTGGAAGCTGGTACAGAATATTGTCTTGGATATTGCGAAGTGAGATTTTCTGTAGATGAACCGAAGAACTAATCAGAGGCAAGCATATGCACCACGTCTTGTGCCGTTAAATGACACAGGGTCTCACCCGCTGCATATTTGTATCCCACTTGGTCCCTCGAATAACCATCGATTGTTTTTTTCTGAACGTCATTAACGGGCTGATAGTTGATTCTAGGCGCGATGCTTTCTGGGAGGTAGGCACTGGCTTCTGAAATATTATTTAATCTTCGCCTTATAACTTCTAAAAGGGTTTCAGTTTATTTTGTCTGTCTGCAACATTCCACCTCACGAGGAACCAGCTGGCGTCTTCTCGTTCCTTTCGTGTATGCATGTGTAAATTTAGCAGTAATCTAAAGCACATACGTAGGCTAGCGTAAACATAAACCACTTAGACCAGTATTTTGTAAAGGATATTGGGGAAGAAAAAGAACAAGCATGAATTTCAGCTTCAAGAACGTATTAAAATTGTGATGCAGATGAATCACCTGTTTTTTTTTTATTGTAACTGCATTCGGGATTCGAAAAGCGTCTGACGAAATTGCGGAATGTAAGGTCATGTAAGGAAATACATTACTGAAGAAATGAGGAATTAGAGCAGACCGTCAAGGCTACAAGTGGTCTAAAAGGTAGTTGTTTCGTCGCCTTTCATTTGTCCAAATCCATATAGGTGGGTCCTCCTTGAGAAGGTAATTGCCTCTCAGCCGAAAAAGTTCTTCACGTTTTATGGAGCCCTAAATTTCATTACCGTGTTCGCAAGACAGTGGCCACTATCCAGTTCGAGATGAATCCAATCCACACCTTTCCGCACTACTTCTTTACGATCAATTCTGATGTAATTCTCCCATCTACTATATTTTATCTCCCTTGTGGTTTATGGTGCGTACGTAGACGAAATTGCAGTGTGTTTTGTGTTCTGGCATCTGCTGAGACTGTCGATGGACAGAACACGACACGTATTTTATACGTGGCGTATCTGTGCCTGATCATACGGTTTGAAAGGTGCAGACAATCGTTAGTTCTTACTGTATATAAAGTTTATAAACAAAAGTGTTTATTGTGTCGCGACCCGTGAATGAAACATAAGGTCGTTAAGTCAAAAGGCGAACATAGATCCATACGTCTGTCGAGGCCGGTATTATTAGCAACTGTTGATGGTTATTCGATAAAAATTCCTAGCGGCTGACCGTGAGATTTTCCTATTTGCTTTTTATAGTTTTAGAAAAAAGTATGTTTTACAAAAGCGGCAGCAGTTGTAGTTTGACTGTTAGTACAGCAATAAAGAAAAGAGAAGAGTCCGAAGACTGGGAACTTGACAAAAAGAAAATCTTCTTGCTGTTCCACTGGAATTCCTTATCGCTTTTTGTAGGGATTTAAAGTTGTGGCGCTGCTGTAAAGTGGAACGTAGATAGTGCGCGTTGTTGCACCTTCCGTGTTGTGGACTTACCTGTTCCGATATTAGATACAGGATTGTCCTCCTTTTTTGCTTGGCTTTAGCAGACAGAATGTTCCTAATTGTTACGCTAGACACGCACGCGCACATGCACACGCACACACACGCACGCACACACACACACACACACACACACACACACATATATACGCTGAGCTATCCCAATACATTGAAAAAAAATAATGGTTGCTATCTTAGTATAAGAATTTACACTGAAGATGCAACAGATATCCGTCGTCATAAGGAAACACGGAACAGTTTTAAATACGATCTACTAGCACCACTCAGTACTCGGCGTATAGAGAATAAAAATACGAACTCCGTGCCTAGCAACATATGCTATGATTTGTGACTAAGGCAATATATATGCATACTTTTTAATTTTAACGCAGTCCAAACTAAGTTTTGTTATTTTGTATCAATTTTAACTCCAGTATCATTTCAGATCTTCCGGCTACTCATGTTATATCACAGACAATATAATTCGAGGTTTTATCAAATATTTAACATTTATCTCAGTAATTAACCAAATTGATATACAAAATTTTGTTTTACGATAAGTTTATTTCATGCCTCTACATGTTTCGAGCACATGTGCTCATAAGCAGGAGATAAAAAATGTATCACACAACCTCTGGTATCATCACACCTATAGTTGTGATGATACCAGAGGCTGTGTGATACAATTTTGACACCCTGATGATGAGCACATGTGTTCGAAACATGTAGAGGCATGAAATAAACTTATTGTAAAACAAAATTTTGTGCATCAAGTTGGTTAATTACTGAGATAAATATACCGAGATGCACGGTCAGCAAAACGTCAGATATTTGACACTTGTGTAGGTTTTATGGGATCCCATACGACATAGAATTTAATCTGCACTACATGTAACCTGCTTTAAATTTTATGTATGGTTGGACTGATGATGGTCTGATGACCAAAATTGGTAGCCAGTTAGGTAATTAAAATGTTGTTGTTTTGGACTGAAACAAATACATTTATTGTTGTGTTTCAATTCTATAACACAATGGGATGTTCTGTACATATAATAAAAAAAAATACTTTTTGCTGCTGCCTGTCTGCATGACATGTTTTAAGTTTCGGTGAACGAGAGGAACGCGGATCACCCTATATTGTGCGCAAATCACCATATCAGGTTGACTTGCTAGATGTTATTGTGTGGACATTTGTTGGGCTCTGAGGCAGAGATTATAGCAGAAAATACGCAGAGAACACGACGGTCTTGTGCTTGAAAGACTAAAGTGCATGGGACTGGGAACTGGTATAGGTAGCAGTCTCTCGCGTATTTAACACCCATGTCAGTAACTCTAGACTGTAGTAGCTCAGAACGCTTGGGTGGTAGAGAATAGTGATTTGGTTAGGATGCTGAACGCAGCGGTCGTGGCGTAATTTACAGTAATAGCTCGAGAAGGGCCGAGGATAATCACAGAGAACCTCAGTCAGAGTTGCTGGTGTTATGGCTGAGTTTCGAATCGAAAACACGCTAAATATAAGCGAGAAGCTTTGCCATGAGAGCGTTCTTGTGCTCTGAACCAGAAAAATGAACCGATTTGACCCTGTAAGGGGCGAAACTGATCTGAATAACGTGTAACAATGTGGGTCGTACGCCACAGAGCACACGTTACGTATGTGACTAAATTAATTCAGCTGGTGGTGCTCAGCTCGATTATCGTTCTTTGTTGTGGGATCTTAACTGAACCCAGCAAATACTACCCCTGTGTTAAGGGTGAGTTCTTGAACGGTAATCCAGCTGACATACATGACTGTCACGTGGTCATACCATCTGTTCCACGAAATGAAATTCCTTATCTGAACCTACAAATTTCATAACACTCTCCGCAGATAAGGAGGTTTTAATGACTTGTGTAGGTAGTAGGTCAGTTTTAGGCGCGTTTCAAAGAAATTTCTAAGTCACAGAACTTAGTTTTATGTGTGTCCATCAGTTAGCAGGCAACGGAACCCAAACTGCTTGATCTCTTTGTTTAACCCGGACAGGGTATGGAATAAGAAATAAATGCAGAGGTGGAGGTAAGAGAAATTGTGGTGGTGGTGGTAATGATGGTGGTGGTGATGATGGTAGTGGTGGTGGCGGTGGTGAGGGTGGTGGTGGTGGTGATGATGGTGGTTGTGGTGGTGGTGATGGTAGTGGTGGTGGCGGTGGTGGGGGTGGTGGTGGTGGCGGCGGCGGCGGCGGTGGTGGTGTTAATGATGAATGCCATGGTGAGGAGGGAGTTCGAAAATGGTTTACAGGAAAGAAGGGGGGAAGAAGAGAATGGAATGAAGACTCGAAAATGGAGAAGCATAAAAAGCCAAAAAAACTGAGGAAAATAAATAATAATAATAATAATAATAGTTAATAAATGGTGCATTCGTTGGTGTGTGAACTACGTAGAACTATGTAAATAATAATAATGGCCGTTTGCCTTCCGGGACATACAGGCTTAGACACAGGAATTCCAACATATTTTATGCCGTTCTCTATACATAATTTTTTATAAGTTTTAATTTTATGCTGAATAAGTGGCTGACCTGTCATTTGCATAGTGAATTAGTGAGCTTTTATGAACAGCGACTCTTGACTGACATTTTCCCAATCGAAGTGGCCACATATTCGCGGTCACCGAAACGAGTGAAATAATAAAGTTTCTCTTGCTTCAACTGGAATCTTAAGAAAATGGCATCTTTCGCCAGATGGTCACTTTATTTTAAATGACTTCTCTGCAAAGTAAAATGTAATGCGGATAATAATGAAAAGTATTTAGGTTATGCGTGTTTCCATTCAGCCTGTGCCGCCGCTGCTCTAAAATCGAAGCGTCGCTCTGAGCCACCACAAATATTCCAAAGATCTGTGTAGCTGCCCTTCATTTGCCTCATTGGATGGAACGAACTTCAGCGGTAAATCTGTCTGTGCCCCCAGCAACCTCAAGGCAGGGATGTACAATGGAAAGTCGTGAAAATGTTGGCAAGAACACGCTATTTTAAAAACGAATTTCATTACTTCTGATTTAAAGTCTGATTACAGACCTTCACTTATTCACAAACTACTGTCGTTGGACCCTACGTTGAAACAGTTCAGTCCATTCCAATGCTTGTCACACCATCAAATATATGTTTTAATTTAATCTTCCTGTCTGTGTCGAGACATCTTTTTTGTATTTACAACCAAATCTCGCAAACATTTCACCTGTACATACTATATGTCCAGCACATAAATTCGTAATTACGTGAAACGCAAGTTAATAAGCTCATATTTGTGTCATATCTTGCTTAGTATCTCGTGTTTACCTCAGCGGTCTTATAGGCTCGTGTCTCACTTCCTTCCTGAATTAGACACCACGTTTCATACCCGTGCAAAAGAACAGGTAGAATTGTATAGGGTCATTGTGAATACATAAAGTTACATAAAGTAAACGGAACACTCTTTAGCTACAGTGCTTTCGCCATGTTGAATTCAGTCCGTACAGTGCGATGTAGTGTGAGCTTTCAACACAGATTGCAGGGTTTGAACACACGTATGCAATCTCGAAGGCTCTGACTCAACACTGCGTAATTTCAGGCTTCTGCCACAACTCGCTGCTTAATAACCTAAAGGTCGCACTTTTCAGTCTTAGCAATTAAAGAATACAGTGCTAGAAGTGGATCGATTTTTTTTGTTTCAAGTGTTCTTTCGGTGAGTATTTTTCTCTTTGCCTCAGCTCCACGAAAATGATACGGAACCCTTTTCGTTGGTCCTCGACGTCGATTCCTTCAACCGTGATTAGAAAGTAAATACGTGGCATGCAATGATTGTGTATCCAGAGAGGACTGCTATATTGCTACGACTCTTGCACCATTTTGGAGCTTACACGCTACCATTTTATGAATAACGCAACCTTCACTTCGTTGCAGTTAGTATTTTGTTTTGACTTTTTGTTTATTCTCTAATATTATACACAGTAACAATAAAAGCTACCGAGTAATAAAATGGAGCTAGGGAATGGTCCTAATGTTTTAACTGGCTAATCGACAGTAATTCCATTACTATAAACACACGGTGGTCAGTTGGTTCGCATTGCCGTTTGGCGAGTGTTAGCACATGGTGACTTACAATGTGCTATCGTTCTGTAGTGCGAAGGCACTCAGTCTAACAGACGCCTGTGGGCGCCTGGATTATGTACTTGGTACATCCCTGCGACACAGCTTTACGACTTCATGAGAGTCTGGCGCTGCTTCCGATTGTCGGAGAGATCGAGACGGGACCTGCCAAACGGAATGCTGAAATCGCATCTACCGTCGGCAGAACTGGACTGCGTCCAAACTGATGGACGCAGTCATCATCGCTACCGGCAAGATGAGTGCAACAGTGAACTGTGTTGTGTGCCAATTAGATCCCCATATGGTAGTCCCTTATAAATAATTTTGCTGAAACTCGCTTCTCTGGCTAGTCAGAATCGTAACATTCAATTTATAACGTTATTTTGACAGCAGATCTTTCGTAGCGCTAAAGGAAAACGCGTGCTGTTGGTGCTGTGCTGTACTGTGAGCACTGAAAGCTTTGTTGCACAAAGTTATACTGTATTATAAGGCCAGGTGGCTTTTAAAATAAATATTGTGTCGTGTAATTTTGTGTTTATGCCGTGCATACTATATCTGTCATTAAAGCAAATTATTTTTATTGCATTTCCAATACAGAGTCAAAGTTTGGGATATCCGATCCTCACTGACGAGAGTTTTGCTCACTGGCCTATCTGCGTATCATTGTAAATCATGGGGACTGTGTGGTGGTTATGAAACTTTGAACTACGTAATGTGGTGAAGGAGAAAGGAGCTGCAAACACGTTACGAGGGGTGTTAAATTTGTAATATGTTTCAACTTGTCAAGTTCCTGTGTAGTCTGCGTAGTTTAGACTGTATGTAATAATTTGGTTAACTTTTTACAAAAGTTGAAATGCTCTGTAATGTAGATTAACTCTGCTGTTAATTTATCAGCCATGATTTAAAATATTTCTCTGACGCCAGATAGTAGGCTAATGGAGTCGTCGTTATAAAATACTACGCTGTTGATGTGAAAATGGTGCGTTACAGAAATACAGCAGTAGAAATTCAGTAGTGGGTTCGGTGTAGTGACCAAGCGAAAGGCCGAATTGTTTTGCAGTGTTGAGAGTCTCCATTGTAGCTTTCGCAGATAATTTCGAAACGCAGGCTGTGCTCTGTACGAGTGTGTACAGCTTTGCTATAAATTTTAAAAACAAATATTCTAAAAAAACAACTCTGAACTGTTTTTTCTGCATTACAATTTACACATAATAATCGCTAAGTTATGTTCCTGTTGTGTCAACAATTTAATTGATAAGGAAACGCGATTCAGTAAACTGCTCGTGAAATATTCATTGAGAATTGTAAGGATAGGTTATATTAGAGAATTAGGTCCATTCTGTTATAAAAGATGCCTTTCAAGTGTAATTGATTAATGTTAGTTCCTATTAAACTCGTAAGTAAATACAAATGAACAAATATCAGATCTTCCATTCACACGTCGTAGCTGGAGGCTATATTTAATTTATGATGAAGGAGAATTTAAAGTAAAGAACAATTTAGTGTGCTCAGCCAGGAAAAGCATTAAAATTTTAAGCTTACAGACACTGATGTTTAGATCTAGGCAAGGTAGGTAAACTGCTGCCACGCTAGCGAGTTGGTTGTTGTTTCAGACATTCACAGACTGCATCAACTTGAGATGGGCTTACTGAATGAATGTATTCATATACTACGTCTGAGATGGGTTTATTTCATAAAGACCTTCATAAAATGCGTCAACTCTAGGTGGGTTTATTTAATAAAGATATTTTGAAAATAAGTCCTTATAAATACATTTGAAAATATCTTTATTAAATAAACATAATAATAATAATAATAAATACATAATACATTCGGAGACTGTTGCTCAATAAGTTAAAAATATAAATTCTCCAGTACAGATTAATGGGGAAAAGTACGATAAATAATGGAATCTTTTCCGTGTAAAATATTTGTGTTGCTTTATGGTTTCTTACCCGGTCAGTTCTTCCAGTGTGGAGTGCAGGACATTTCTGCAGCGTGCCTTGTTGCAAGGTTCTGTGTCTGATAGTCTACCTGTTTATAGTGGCAAATAATCATTAGTAATATTTAATGTATGTGCAAATAATACGTTTGTTAATTCTCGTGAAAAGATTTCTCCTACCTTATCTATTTACCTGTTTGTTTATGTACGAAACAAGTTTCAAATAAAAACGATAAGTAATTTCGAATAAATCGCGATTATGTTGGTGTAACAGCGCTTGAAAGGAAATAATAGGCCGTTTATTAAAACGTTTGTTGTGCAGTGGAGTGACCAGTTGACATAGAAACTTGCAATGATAGTCTTTTTTTAACAACTTCATGCACATATTCTTTATTTTAATACATTTATTACATTCCTCTACATGTTTCGAACACTATTATGCTCATCTTCAGGAGGACAATTGTATTAGTACAGCATCTGGTATCGTCACCCAAAGAGCGTGACGATACCAGATGCTGTACTAATACAATTGTCCTCCTGAAGATGAGCATAATAGTGTTCGAAACATGTAGAGGAATGTAATAAATATGTTAAAATAAAGAATATGTGCATCAAGTTGGTAAAAAAAGACTATCATTATATTAGGCTGCACGGTCAACAAAACATAAAAATAGAAACTTGCACTTTTAAAAACACGTCTCTTTTTCCGGGAAAGTTCCACAGAAAGCAGATGTCACCTGTATCAAGTAAATCATGTTTTAAGTTACGTTATGGTGTATCACTGAAATATATGAGTAGCAGGGTGGGGCCTATATCATTTTGGAAATCCGAAAGAAGACAAATAAATCGATGAACGACCTGTTGTTACAACGGAAAGAACTGTTATAACACACCGAAGCAAAATCATCTTAAATAATTGCCCCTTAAGAAGTCATCCTCTAATATGTGTTCTAATCATGTGACCGCATCTGGATTCCCGTGTCAATATATGTCTGTTTTTCCATATATTTTAAGCTTACACGCCCAATTACTTTTTAACACGATTTTTACCTCGTCTACTATGCCCACAGTTTTCTTCCTGTTCAAGGACATCTGTTGTCTTGGAACACTATTTGCTGAATTTCTCTTTTGTGTCTCCACTTTTTTACAGGGTCCATTTACTGATAGAATGTCATAAAATATTTGGTTATTAACTGCGAAATATAAAGGAATTTAGAATTATTTAAAATGTGTTCATATTTCGTTGTATCTGTAGTGTGCTATCAGATGATAAAATGCTAAGATATGGTCTCATACTTTCAAAGCCTCAGTGTTATGGAACTTCAAGTTATTGTAATATTTTCTGTAGCGCTCAGACCAAACAAAAGACTATCTTCCGACCGCATCAAATAAGAGAATCCGAGATGCAACCTGGTGAGTCAGTGTAGCTCCGGTAAGGAATTACGTCAGCTTGCACTGCTGTCTTCCACCTATTCGTAAAAATTGTGGTGTTTCTTTGTACCTGAACATTCAATAATTAGTTACTTCATATTGTTTCCTTTATTTCATTCTTTAAAAAATGATAATTTTTAATATATATGAACTCATTGTAAAACCAGTTTTGTTTGTTTCTTTCGTTGCAGGTAAGTGTGGTGCAGTGGCATCTGCCGTAAGATACCGTTGTCTTGGTTCCGAAGTGTAGACAGTAAGTGGGTTTTGATTAAGACTTGTTCTTAGTAAGTGCTGACAAACTGTAATATATATGGAGAGTGTGAAGTTGAGTTGCAGGATGTGGGACCTGCACTTGTGTGCCAAGATCAGCAGGATGGTAATATCAATAGAGTAGTACCATAAAAAGGAAAGGTAATGATGCAGAAAAACCGAATATAGTATCGAAAGTGTCTGAAAAGAATTCATTACCTTTTTATCGGGATACGAAACACAGATGGAGAGGGGAAAGAGTATATTGAATGTTGAAGTGGAAAGGAAAGAAATGGGATATCTTAGTTGAAAGCGGGAATTTGGGAATGAAGAGGAATATGAAAAGGAATGGGTAAAGGGATCTATGTTCAGGTATTGTAGGCGTTGGGACACGTGTCGTATATTTTTCGAAAATAAAGTGGCAGATGCAACTTTGTATGAAATGGTTGGATTTAAATGAGGAATTCGCATAAATTAAGTAACAAATTGTGTGAACCGAGAGCAAGTGAGATATTTGGTAAGGTACTTACGCGAAGTTAGACTTCAATGGCTGAGTAAAATTAAGGAGATATAATATTACAGTATTAATAAATGTCCAACGAGATGCAACACACATCAGTCTATTTATTATTCTGCAAGTTCACTCTACATGTTTCGTGTGTCACCAACACCCATCATAAGGAGTACATAAAACTGTAACTACAGCCCCCCCCCCGTACTGGTCATACTGCAAAGTATAAAAGTATTTAACTAGAAAGGTATATAATACACTCGGTTACTGGTACACTGTTACGAGTGAAGCTGCGTGTAGGGACCTCTGAGTGACTGCTGTGAGCGCGGTAATGAAACTTTGCATGCTAAGAAAACGAGTTCGTTGACGGACTGTATAACTTTTAGGGTTTTCAGGAAGAACTCGGCTACATGAAGTTTTTTTTTTGTATGGGGGTGAAATAGTGGCTTTTTTATTTTGAGGAAGGAGCTTAAATTGCTTATGTCTAAAAACAAGGTCTCCCGGGAAACCTTTAGAGCTAAGCAAGATTAGGCAAGGCGACACTTTATGACGTTATGCAACGATGAACTTAGTTTTGCCGGATTAATGGATGGATGTCTGTCTCTTGTGAGTGTTGTATAATGTCTGATAAGAAGTCTTTCTGTCAGGCTGATCAGGCGTCGAGAGAAGTCCCACCGAGTTTGGTGTATCTGAGTGTGATCGTGAATCCTCGACAATGAGGTGGCCCTGTCCCACTAGGGGTTGTTGAGCCATGGAAGAAAAAGCAAGAAGGATACTACGATTGGCTGTGCCCTGCGAAGGGGGGAGTGGGGAGGGGGGGTGCAAAGAAAACTACAATTTGTACCCCGAGAAAGAGACGAGAGGCTGAATTACGATTAGCTTAGAGGGATCCGGAAGTGTATAGAACTGGCACTGGATCTTAATTAGTGTTGGGCTTTGTTGTTTGTAGTTTCGAACATCCCCGCTCTGGTGAAATTAAATGTAGTTTGAGGTAAAACACACGGCTAGCCGTATCGCACTTGGTTGAGGCACTGCACCACAAGATGGGCGGCTCCGAGTTTGATTCCCTGTAGGGTGCTTGGAAATGTTCAGGTGAACTATCTCTTCTGTCCACATTCAATAGCACTGGGGTCGGCTCATAGAGCTGACAACTCTGGCGTCCTGCTTGTGTCGAATATCAAAATAAGTTTAGAAGCCCAACATTCCATCCCCCTTTCAGAGTCTTCATGACTTCTTACGGGAGAGCTTTACTTTTTTTTTACAAAAAGCCCAGTCTTATATTCAATGAAAAGAGTGGGGGAGAGAGAGACGAAGGATGACGGCAGTCTTGCTGGAGGTCCCGTTGAACCACGTGTCATTTTGTAGTACCAGATGTTTTGACATATTTTATGCGTACTTGTGAACCTTATGGTGTTTAATATGTGTAACTGATTGTGGCGTGGTGCAGGCTGTCTGTGAGGTATTAATATCCCGTAATGATGGCAGGATTATACTTTGTACACGATATTCAGGCTTCTGTGACTTTTAAATTTGGTCTGCGTAGAATCAGTTTCTCAAGAAGCAGTAGTCTAGGTGGAAGGAGGTTTGTCATTGAGAGGTCCTTATGCTGCTTTCTTGTTATTTATGAACCTCGCCCTACATGCAAATCTCACGAGACTTTATAGCCTGAAAAGGTTGTATTATCTTTCGTTTCTAAGGCCGATCGTACGATAATGACTGGGCAACATTAAGATTAAAAAGCTCTCATGAGGTTTGGCCACGAAGAGAAATCCATTAAGGAGTCACGAACGTATTGGCTGAATAAAATTATCATGAATATGTTCGTAATCCGTTTCTGTGTCGTACGTCGGACGGTTTGATGCTGGATTTTTATTGCGGAGACTTGGGTTCGGTCCCGGCTGATTTCATTTGAGTTTCGTGTTAAAGTGACACTGGAGCAGGTTCTTCTCCTATCTTCGTAAATTTCCTCCTTCTATTCTTCAGTCCGTGGTTGCTCCAGAATGACCTGTGAACAGTCTCTTGAGGTGTGCGATAGCCCTGATCAGGCAGCACACTGTCACACCCACGGTCTTCGAGCTTAGGGTTTCTTCTCCGACCCAGCACGTGGCTGTTTACACAATAAGGAAAATTGATTTCAAATTTACAAACCGAAGCTAATTCTCAGGATGCATAATGTTAGATTGTAAGTGTATTAAACTTAGTTGATGCTGATGAAAATTTTCCAAGTTGAATGGCCCAAAGTTCGAATTCCCATATCTAATTTGTCGCTTTTTGTTCCAGTAGACTTTGCATATGTTCTCTCAGTGTCTCATGCTTACTAATTGTCATAGAAATGCGTTAGAATGGTATATAAGAGTTGTGAAAATTTACAATATTGATTTTTATAATAAATGCCAACGAGATGCACTATTTCTGAAATTTATTTTGATAAAGAACTCCACATGTTTCAGACAGGTCTGCTGTCCATCATCAGGAGTTTCAACACTGTATACACAGCAGTAGGTATTTGTCATGCTAGTTATGTTGACTGTCTGTTAGCATGGTCAGGATGGCCTCGCTAGCAGACAGTGAACATAACTAGCATGACAAATACCAATTGCTGTGTATACAGTGTTGAAACTCCTGATGATGGACAGTAGATCTGTCCGAAACATGTAGAGTTCTTTATCAAAATAAATTTGGGAAATAGTTCATCTCGTTGGCTTTTATTATAAGAATATATCACGATTCACGGTCCTCTGAATGTCAAATTACAATACCGATTTCATACAGTGTGAACCATTAGAAGATCCGTATTTCAAATAACTTTTAATCATCTGACGACAGTTTTGCTGTAATGCTACATGAGCATGTGTTTAACCCGCAAGTCTGGCTGTGTGTAGATGTGAGCAGCTGTAGTGTACATTTTGGTGTTCTCTGTGAATATGATCGTGTAGACAGAAACATATAGAGTAATGAAACATAGCCGTGACTTATAGTTCTGTGCACTTCCTTGGTTGCGTTGTTTCTCATTGCCTATTTGTGCTCTGTCGCATATGCAACGTTATTGGAGCCTTCGGAACAATCCATAAATGTGGGCCCATCTCATTTTCTGTATTACCGACTCTCTGTCCTTTAGCTGTTGAAGTTGCTTCTATTTGAAATGGAGATTAAGAAATTCAGAATAAACGTGTTTTAAATTGTGAAGCGAGAGAGAAAACCAACAAAATGCAACAGTTAGATGTTTATTATCAATACTTTCTCAACATGTTTCGGGCATCATTATGCCCATCTTCAGGAGAACAAGACGTGTGTTACTGCACGTGGTGTGCTGCGCTGGTTCTGCTGGAT
>Ga0136643_10006223_pt1 | contig 17052 bp, 11 predicted proteins | sample TergutLab28metaG_FD_96883 | JGI IMG/M metagenome (GOLD analysis project Ga0136643, IMG submission 96883) | Labiotermes labralis P1 segment gut microbial communities from Petit-Saut dam, French Guiana - Lab288 P1 (version 3) (version 3) | ecosystem: Host-associated > Arthropoda: Insects >... | reverse complement strand
TCCCAAAATTTTTGGAAGGAAAAAAAAAAAAAGGAGGGGGGGGGGCAATTAGAATTATGGAAGGATGCGGGAACAGTGTTTCATGTACAAATTTATTTAAGAAATTACAAATTTTGCCTCTGACATCACAATATATGTTATCTTTATTAATATTTGTAGTTCAAAACAAAAACCTTTTCTCAACAAGCATTAAAAATCACAATATAGACACTACAGAAAGAAGTAATTTATACCCGCCTCAAGTAAGCCTAACCATTTATCGAAAAGGAGCTTATTATTCGGGGATAAAAATCTGTAATAATTTACCCTTGGAGATTAAGAATGGTACTGGTAACCAAAAAAAGTTTAAAATTACTCTGAAAAAAATTTTATACACTTATTCACTTTATACAATGGAAGAGTACCTTAGTTAATCATGAATTATGTACTGTATCACAAGATTCCTTATTACATTGGTACTAATTTTGAGGTTCTATCTATGTACATTATTCAGGATGATCAAAATGTCTCTGTGCACCTGCTTTCTGTATTGTAATAATCAGGTGCACAGAGACTTTTTGATCACCCTGTATAAGTATTCACTGATTGTCTAATATGAGCTGATCACATTTCCTTGTATAAACTTGAAGTGTCTTATTTGTGTATTATATTCATAAATTATTATTATTATTATCATCATCATCATCATATGTATTTTGTCAACTCATTCTGTACTGTGCCTGTTGTTATCTAATGACAAGTTCTATATCCACTTTGGTGGATCTCTGGAATACTGAATACATGCATATGAATATGAACAGTCGATATGGCATAACATGCCATTACGCTTGTACAGAAATAATCTTTACTTCTTAGAAATTACGCGGTGAGGAACTGCGATATTTTGAGCTATTAAGGAACTCAACTATCACTGATCACAGGTAACTGCTAAAGTGCAGGGCTAAGCTTGTCCCTGTGCACGCCACGAAGGCATATAGCGAATATGGGTATAGCTCCATTCATCCATGTCTACACTAGTTCGAGATGAGCTGTTTCACGCCTAGGCCGTGTGACCCCTGTAAAAACAACATCTGGTACCCCCTGAATGGGAAATATGGTTGGTCTCACAGCCAGCGTGGGCATTTAGGAGGTGAGAAAAATGCCTGCTCCTGCAAGGCAGTGAACCCCAGATCGTCCAGCCCATTGCATAGACACTGTAACTACTGAGCTTGCTATAAGATCAAATGGAAGAGGATGAGCGGCATCCTTAAAACGAAGGGAAGGAAGGCGATAAAAGGGATGACAAGGAGGGCAGAAAAATTGCCTCACATACGAAGATTGGGGCATGGATCAATTAAGAGGCGGTGGTGGAGCCCAAGAGAATAGGGCCCCAGTCTCAGTATTTTCACATCATAAACAAGATTAATGTACGTACAGCGTTACAGTGTGGCGCATTCGCGTAACCACTGTTACAATGGAAATGCAACAGTACGTTCCCTTTTTATTGCTACTGGCGTGGACGTAGCTGTCAACAATATAAAAGTGTTCACTGCTGCCATGGAATTGCAACAATGGGTACTTCTGTACTGCTGTAGAGCTATACAATATTTCGTACCGTTAACAATAGTAAGTATTAAACATTATCAGTGTGTGTCTGTATTCTTGTCTTCGTTATTGCAAATCGCGTCTTTTTGCGCCGTATGATATTGTCACACGCGGACGGTCTGCCTCTACTATAACTTTCCACATTATCTTATAAACGGCAAGATTTTCTGAAAAATTTTGATGAACGTAATGTGTTTTTTCTCTCCACAACTTTTAAACATTTTTTCATTCTAAGAAGAATTGAGCGTGATATTTCAAATTTACATGGGTCTCCATAAAAAAAAACACGCATTATTCTTGTCAGATTTTATTGGAACTTGAATTTTCCCAATTTTTTTTTCGAAAAAATCCGCAAACATCAAATTTCATGAAAATCCGTCCACTGGGATCCGAGTTTTTCACGCGCAAGAACGGACGGACGGACATGATGAAGCTAAGAGCTGCTTTTCTCAATTTTACCAACGCGCCTAAAAAATGATGTATGATTAATTGTACTTTACATTAAACACTAGTAAGGATCAACTACAGGGCACTGACACCGGTACGCGTTCCCACATAACGCCACGTGCTCTCCACCGAACTACAGAGAATAATATCCAAAATAGCATAATACTGTTCACTACCGTTTTCACCAATGCCAAACACTGGACACAATTTTTAGTCAAATGAATCCAGTCCCTGCCATCCTGCATTTATTTTTAAGATTCACTTCAGTATTATCCTCTCTCGTAAGCCTGGGTGTCCTACGGGGTCTCTGCGATACACGCATTTATCACCTATTGAAATTTTCTCTTTTCGGAAGCGTTCAAGCTGGCTCTGGTGAGCAGCCAGCCTCGCATTTAATGGGTACCAGGGGCTATTTCCCGGAAGTAAGAGCCCGGGGGGGGGGGGGGAAGCTGCCCATTCATCACCGCCTAGTACCGTGGCAACTGTGTACAGCCGTATCTTCACTTCCCCCATATGCCTTCTTGGTGTGGCGTTTAATAGCGCACACGGGCAAGGTTTACCTCTGTTGCATGCTAAAAGCTCTGCCCATCTCGTCGTCCTTAACTCATCACCCTACTTGTGTCTGGGTGATAGGTGACTAGTGAAGAGTATAATTACACGAAGGCCAAATCGGAATCCCCCAGCCGAGTGGAACAGTTCAGGAGTTCCTTGACGCTGCTTCAGGGTAACATTTTATTTGACGACCTTTTCTTCAACGCATTGGTTATATAACAGAACTAGTCGTTAAAGAAAACTGTCGTTTACTCTACGGTACTGCCCTATTACATGCCTGGATTAAATGAGAAATTCATGAGAGATCTCTGTCAGGATAGCCAGACTCCGTGAACTCTGAAATATTAAGCGAAAACGCCAACCACTGGGTCGGCAGTTCGTAAATCACACAGATGCTACAGAACGCACTTCCGGTTTCGGTTGCTGACCACCTACCGGATACGTGACGTCAGGCTTCTGAAGAGATGAACAAGGGAACACAAACCAGTGCTCAGAGGCTGATGCAGCATTGCGAAACAACACTGTGGGTTAGCTAAAAAGAACGGTTTATGTGTTATTTAGCAACGCTGACAATACTCTCCATTAAACATCGTCGAATTGTAAATTAAGGTGCATAATGAAGTGAAAGGGTGTGGGGAAAGAAACAATATCGAAGCATTTGCTTGACCGGTCTAAGAAGAACCACGAATCAGCAATTCTGCCCCAGTATTCAGACTTACAACAGCATGCAGGCCCGCCCAAACATTCGCACGAAGTACCACGCTGCACAATGTTAGACAGTCCGCTTTGCATGCGCAGTCTGGGAGTTAAATCCGGTAGCACCAATTACTAAGGTCGGGGGATAAGTGGATATGAAACTGCGTACAATATAACGCTCAGGGGTGTCCAAGCGCTGCAGTTATGCATGGCGATACTGAGAAAAAACCAAAGTAACTTCATCCGGTAAAACTTCATGTAGCAAATGGTAACGTGCATTCACAGTCCAAGAATCGGACTGCAATGCATCTCACTTCCTGTGTGGTACTGTTATGGTCAGCCACACTGCACCTCTGAAATTAACAACATAAGTAATGTACGTACAACGCAATAACGAGGCGCATTCGCGTAACCACTGTTGCGTCGCAAAGCTGTAAGTATTACATACTCCGAGAGTCTGTAGCCTGTACCCAGCATACAAAGCGCATAACCGTATTATAGTGTCACCTGTGCCCTGTCTGGTTGTAACATATATCTCCACATTATCTCAAAAAACGGCACGAAGATGGGGTACATTTTTATTGAACATGATGTGTGTACTGATTCTCTCTACAGCTTTTGTCTGAAACATTTCTCATTCTAAAAGAATTCAGCAATACATAAATTTACGTAGGTCTTCATGTAAAGTACGCATTCTTGTGAGATTTTAATGGGACTTGACTTTTCTTGATGGATTTTCGAAAAATCCTTAAACACAAAGTTTCATGAAAATCCATCCAGTGGGAGCCCAGTTGTACCATTTGGACGGACAGACATGACGAAGCAAATAGTCGGTTTCGCCATTTTACGAAAGGGCATCAAAACCATTCCGGGGGGGGGGTCTTAATCGTCAGATACTGACTCACACGTACCTGAGGTGTAGTGTTCGATACGAACTATATTGGTCACTAACGGAGAAGTAACGAGTTTGGAACTGTATACGTAACGCAACAATCCTGACGCGGTCGGTCACTTTTCTTTATCTCGAAAACCGCAAGACTGACAGATAAGGATAGCTTGCATGGAACACGTTTAATTTTATCTGCAACTTTTATTATGAACACGTTCTGATTTGACGACAACTCACGTTCAAGATACACGCAGAAACGCATGCAGGCCTACAACTTAAGTGCACTTCATTTTTGTCCAAGTTTACAATCAACTGGAACGTGTCGTCAAATTTTAAGAAAATACAGCAATTCCAAATTTCGTGAAAATTCGTTCGGCCCCTCTCAAGTGTTACACGCGGGAAGAATGGCATGGCGTAACTAACAGATTATTGCAACTTTCCACTGCGAAGGACCTAACAGTAGCTACATGTTCCTTGCTCTGATGCAGCCTGGGGCATACCTCTTCATTCCGAACCAAGAAAACGTGCTGGAGGCGTTATGCTGATAACCAACCACCACTTCATTTCCCGGTCCATTCCACTGCATTCCACTCTGGATATCCGATGAATCAGCATTACGAATGGTGAATGGGTGGGGAAGTGGTAATGGTCTACACGTACCCAACGTTACTATTTCAGCATATCCTGAAGTGAGTGGGGCACAACAACCAATTTCGGAGCCCCCACGAATCTGAAAAGGAGTGTTACTGTTGTGTGGATCCACGTGACAAACCTAGGCGAAAACATTCCGTTCGCATGTTGCAACATGTCAACACTCTAATCTGTACAACAGGCGGCTTTACGTTCCAGTTATTGCAAACCTGACATTAGAATTTTTTGCACAACTGATTCGTAGGTGTCATTCTGCACCCTTAACCCTCTAAAGCACAATGGTCACCATTTGTACAACCTGCCTCGACGTTTAAAGTGTTAATTCCAACCAGAAAGTGATGAAGTGTGTGCCTATGAATATCACAATAAATTGTGATTATTTTCCCCAAGCAGCATTATCAAAGTTAGCCGTCGTAAATGCAATTTCTGTACGATTGGAACTCAGTTTCATATCTCGTTGTTTCACTCCATTCCTTAAATGGCTAGGCCAATCTACATTTCATACAACAAGAACAAAAACCGTGAGCAGTTTGTTGCCATTAAAATATTAACACAGTTATTGTATACATTTTACAAGAAAATTTATTTACCCAAAAAAACTGCTTTCATTAGATGAATAATTAGCAGTGCAAATAACAAACCAGCAGAAGTACCTGAATTCAAACATTTAAAAAAACATAAACACGCATACTGAGATAGTTGGAAAATAAACGGCATGCGTTCGTACGTTATTTTCTTCCACTGACCCGAAGGACTCTGACACTGTACTGCTAAAATCTACCGAAATCACTCAAATTCTGTCCACCACGGGAGTGATTAAGAAAATAACAACACACTGGTGGTAACAATTATGGTCTGTGGGTCTGACAGACAGCCCTGTTTGAACCAACCAGTAGAAGTGCGTAAATTAACACTCCTTGGTGAGACAATGTTGAACAGACGATAACGGAACAGAAACGGCAGAAATGGAGACTGACGCGATGTACATGTTGGGCGCGTATTGACAGATAAAGCGGCACGCAGGACGAACGAAGTCAGAATGAACAAAATGAAGTGCCCACGTACGAAATTATCAAGGATATATGTAGTGTATTTATGAAGATACGTAAAACATACCTTCTGTAAGTCTCGCCACCTCGTTCCAAATTCGATAAATGAAGCATGAAAATACATTACCCCTTTGAATACTTATAACGTTATATGCCCCTGATTTCTGAAACAGCATTGTTTTTTGATGGCACCCGGGCTTCGCCCTTTGTCCTTATGGAACGAGAAGCAAGCAGATGAAGATTAGTAGGGACCATCAGTGGCATGATTGCTCAAGGAACCCCCCCCCCCCCCAAGGTACTGGAAACCCCCTGTTCAAGTGCCACTTTTCCCACTATTAAATCTTACACGGACTGTGCCGGGATCGAACCACGGCTCCGCAGTGTGGACGTGGCGATTAGCAGCCTAAGTCACGTTACGGTCTAGTTCGTACCAATCGGTGCATGCTGTATGTGGAAACAAGCAGTCTTTACTGAGGATCGTATGGTACACATACGATTACACAAACTGCGTGAGCAAAATGGATAGTGTTAACGTCAACCAGGCAGTGCACGTGGCAACCGCTAGGCTTTAAACGTTTGGTTGGGTTCAAAGAAAAAGGTAAAGGTAAAGCAGTCCTATTACAGGCCTGGACAGGCCCTGAGGGTTCCAGGAGGGTGAGGCTCCCAGATTTCAAGACATTCGGCACATGAAGGTGGTGAGGATGTCAGCCCTACGCACCGGCCGCCTAAAAAAACTTCGACGATACATTGAATAATGCTGCAGCCTGCAATGGATGGTCCAGTAGTGACATTTGAACGGCTCTGTTCACGTGATCAGCAACCAGTTCAGGTTGCAATGTGCATCGCGTGAAATAAAAAAAAGTCAAACGCTGCATTAGCCGACACAGTAGACATGCACGTGACTTCTGCCGCTGAAGGTTGTTATGCTCGTTTATACCTAAGCGGTCGCGATTTCAAGATGCTCTCTCGTCTGGAAGTAAAACACGCAAAAAAATCTCCGAGGAGTGTGAAAGACAGGGTTATTATGCGCAATCGAACAGCCAATACCCCATCCGTTAAAACTGCCAAGCATCCACAAGAAAACTTGATAACGCACGTCACCACGAAATGGCAACTGCAAGTGGTAACGTGGAAATATAAATGAGAGATAAAGCATTTTACGAATTACACAAGCAACCTGACACATTTTATGGCGTTTTAAATATTTTCATCTACTGATTTTCCGTAACAATCACCTGCATACATGTTTCCATTTTATTAATTTTGTACCTCTAGCGTACATAGTAAGAGACTCCCTGAGGATGATGTATAAACGTCGAAATATGTAGGAATGCTTTAAGAAACATATACTGTGCGTTTGTTGGACAAATATAATAAAAAAAACTTTAAAATAGAATTACCATGTTCGCTAAATGTTATTTAATAACAACGTAATCGGCAACAAATTACGAACGATGTACCAGACACACATCATGTTTCATTTTCTATGTAATTTTCGCTTTGGTTAATATTTAGCGAGTTACGCTCAGTATGGAATGAAGGCACAACCTTGTCATCCCCACGCCCCGGCAGTCGTACCTCCGGGAAAGAAACCCGGTACCCACTATGAAACTTAACAAACACAATTCAGGCAGTTCTACTGAAAGACTACAGCCTACTGTGATTAGAAGTACCTGCAGACGAAAGAATAACAAACAACTGGCCACATCATCATGACAAACAGCATACAATACATTCTCAGGAATCTTCTATATGTAACTCCATGGAAGTCCTTCTGAGAAACAAACGGTTTCACAACAGCTTATTAAAGTCATTAAAGGGCACATGTACTGGAAACAAGCTAAAAAACTTACATTTCCTTCTGAATTCTGTAATAATAACTTACAAAACATTTACTCGCTATCGTTCAACTAACAAATTGTACTTCTGATCCAAAGCCGCAACCATGCTCCTTAATTAAGTGCCAATACCATGAAGAATTTTGGGGGATAACAGGTATAGCTCCACACATTAACCTCGGCACCAGACAGATTAAGTGGTCAGATTCATGCTCTGGCCGATTCCCCCCCAATATAGGGCCATCAGTATACACCGAATTGGAGGTTCACTAGGCCTCAAAGCAGGTCTGCACACATACACAGGAGAAAAATCTTATGTTCCGGCCGGAAATCGAACTCAGATTCCCGCCACCCAACCTGCATCCCAATCATTATGCTGAGCTATCCACAGCTGAACATGAAATATCCATTACATTTCCAACTTACTTCCAAATATCTTTCTCTGAATTACTGCATATTCTTCAGTACTTTTAACTTTAAAAAGACTGTACCTTTCAAAACTACAAAACTATGATACTGACCGCATGTGTCCTTGCTGAATACAACTTATAAACCGGGTTCCCAGCTACATATGACACGTGACAAATAAGAAACTATTCAACGTACTAATTTGTATTTAATATTGTTTATTACACTATGCTGTGGGTACCCCAGACTATGCAGAACCAACAACCAATAAACTAACTCCATACACTGGAGTCCTTGAAAAGAAAATCATTCCTCACCAAGCCAGGAAATTCCATGCATTTTATGGAACTGGAACGTTCACCCCTGCCATCAAAAGGCCTATCATTTTGTACCCATCCCAAGCCAGGCCAATCCAGTCCATGACCATGTCTTGAAGAAGCATTTCAGTATTATTCTCCCATCCATTCCTAATCTGTCAAGTGGTCTCTTTCCTTCTGGTTTCCCCACCAATACCCTGCATTCACCACCCCCCACACATGCCACACAACCCACCCATCTCATTCTTCTTTATTTCATCACAAGAATAATATATAGTGATGACCATAAATCATGAAGCTCCTCAATAACCATTTTCCACCGGTATCATTTTAACTCCACCCTCTTAGGCCCAAATATCCTCCTCAGCACCCTACTACAGGCTTCATTTAAATACACTTATTAACCTAATTAATTTCACCCAGGCAACATTCAATCAGAATGTTATACAAAACCTCCCTCCTAACTAGGCTTTCAAGAAGTCTATAAAGCACCCAACAAATGCAGAACATCTGAACAGTAGCTGATCTGTTTTGTCAAAATCCACGCTAATGATCCCCAATAATTCTCTCTGCATATGGAGTTAAACTTGACAGATGGATGTTGGATAAAATATTGTCGCCTTGATAATTACTACAATCTGTATTATCACTCTTCTCATAAATAGGTACCTACAATAACAGACTCCTTCTACAGCTGAAGTAATTCTTCCTTATTCCAGGCAGAATTCATAAGCTTATGGATCTCAGAATGCAATGTCCTACCGTCTGCTTGAACTGACAGTGCTGAAATTTCATGAACACTTGATTTAAATCTTTTCCAATTTTCAACACCCATGTCAACCTCAAAGGTACTGTGGACTCAGGCAGTAATGGCTCAGTCCTACGTATATCACTCCACCTATCATCATTAACCCCACACATAAACAGAAGTGATTCACCAGTCTATTAAAAAAACTGTGCAAATCTGCAACCGTATCGCCCCTTTCATCCTTAAATAAATCAGCTCTAGGCTTCTTAAATTCACTTATACCCCTATAAACTTTAACACATCTCAGTTCGTGTTCTTTTCAAGTTCTTTAACTGCACCTTCAAATAGTCACTCTTTTTATAAAGTTCATTCACCAACAAATGCACTCTTTATTAAACTTGACAAAGTTTCAAAATTTACATTAAAAAATCACTTTGGCTTTCTCCTACGTGTTTCGGTCTACAGCCATCATCGGGGAGCCTTCATTAGAGCCTAGCTAAAGTTATATTTAGGTTAAAATTTGGTAAAAAAAACTATGTCGTTATATGTTCGCTGTGTTGAGTGCACTCAACACAGTGAACAGTACACATACCATACCTATGACATCTGCCACACCACCACATAACATATAACAACGTAGTTTTTTACCGAAATTTAACCAAAATATAACTTTAGCTAGGCTCTAATGAAGGCTCCCTCATGATGGTTGTGGACTGAAACATGTAGGAGAAAGCCGAAGTGATTTTTAATGTAAATTTTGAAACTCTGTCAAGTTTAATAAAGTGTGCATTTGTTGGTGAATGAACTTTATAGATATCAAAATGCACAGTACAATGATAAAAAAGGTCACTCTTTTTGTTCCTGCTATGTCTACTACCTGTTAAATGTCCAACATTGTTCAGATTATGTGTATTAACTTGAATGGATCCTATAACCACTGCAATTTAGCCTGCTTCCTACAATATAGAAATTTTTAACATTCTTCATCAAACAATGGTTTAGGCTGTTTCCATCCCCACTGACCAAGACTCCATTTAGCTGATATTTTTATATTCTCTGTAATATCATCAAGAGTCCTACTGACATCCCTGCTATCCAAATCTCCAAAGTTGCAAACCTTTTAGAGAGTTTATGCTGACCCTGTGCCTGAACTTCCAACTCTGTTTAGCTTCTTCAGACTGAATCCTCCACATCAAACTTCTGTGCTGCTCGTTTATTTAATGAAGTCTTTCCCTAACATCTGAAACCACCAGACAGTGGTTTCTATGACAGTCAGTTCCCCTGAAAGACTGGACATCTAGTATACTTCAATGACATCTCCTATCAAGATGTTATCTGACTGTAAGTCTTCCCATTAAGAGAAGTCCAAGTGTATTTATAAATGTTTTGATGCAAGAATGTCATGCCCTGACAAAGATTTCAATGTGGCAATGCTGTCGCCTCTAATACCATTATCATTACTATTTTCACATAAACTCTCACTCCCTGCTTTCAACTTGAAAACGTCTTTGCTGATCAGTTTTGCACTAAAATCTCCTAACAGAATTTTCACACATTACTAATCTGATTGGGGATTTTTGTGGTTCTTCAAAATCCCTCTAGGCAAATACCTGAATGGTACCACATATTTGGTCATGACTCCTTCCTTCCACATCCTCTCCAATTCATAATTCACTAATCATCCTACTGTTCATCCTATGTAGCATGGGCTGCTGACATTGTCATTTCATAAGCTATATATGAAAAACATTGGGTTAGACAAACTGCAACCCTTCTACTACAAAAGTCACAATTTCTGTACTTTATGTTAAGATACAATAATGCGTGACCTTCTCTTTTTACTGAATATTATCATATCACAGAAAAACTATGACACACCATTGCACGTGGTGACCATGTAAACAACAACTGCGTTTTAACAACAAATGAACATTTTATAACCATAGAAGAGAGAGTGAATTTAAGAACTTCAAAGTTGTAACTGGAATAAGCGGAAAACCAAGCAACCAATTGAGCATTAAATTTTGTTATTTCCTGCCGCTGACAGGTTAGACCTGTTACGGTTATGAAACAATTCCTACAAGATATGTACTGTGCTACAAATATGATGCAATTATGCCGTTGTCACTGCATCATACCAACAGAATAATACCATTACAGTTAGGAATCATGACCTCTTGTTCATGTCAATAATGAATTCGCTTCTGAGAAACATCACTACAAACAACGTTTTATATCAATACTTAAGTGTGACGATGGTAACAATTCTGCGAAGCTTTCCATTCCACTGTCCTCACGTACAACATTTATTTAAACCTACACTGCTATGTATACCTTCCTGGTAATGACTGCCAATTCGTGAAATCACAAACAAACAGGCAAGCGAGTTCGATATCACAGACTCAATGACAGAATAAAGTACTTCATTTAATTACCATGTGGTTAAATGTCCCACACACTTTCCCTCATATACACTGATTACTGCGCTCTAGCGTACTTCAAACATAAAATGATACATTGCCAACTTGGAAATCACACAGCCCGTCACACCAAGACGACATTTCCAATACAAAATACAAAACCTACTACGTACTTAGAATGTATCTTACCTGGATATGACAAACCCACACCCAGACCCAAAAAGACGACACAAAATAAGCACAACCAGGCAAACCTCCAACTACAACACAACGCCATTTTTAACTTTCCACTTCCTGACGTCACTACTTGCGACTTCAATTTTTCAGCACATTTTGCGGATCCTATGCCCTTTCGTGACATCTATTGACAGGAAATGTAAACTAGGTGTCAGATGACAGGCGACGTGTTCCAACGAGGTTGTAGAGTTGGAGTCTTCCACGTTATGGTATGACGAAAGGCCACAGATTACTGCCAACGACAAAACCATTAACAAGCACCCAAGTTCATTAAATTGGGATTCAGGGGTTGAAATCAGAATCCCCAGTTTTTCACTGCAAAGAACTACAGTCCGAAAAATATTTGCTGTTAAATTCATAATCAAATACATTCGAATAGTTGAAGCATTGGCGTACTGGACTCCTGGACGAGTGGTAATTTTTACTCATTGCAGCTGGAAGCATATTACGGATCGTTACTGTTGTCTTGCTGACAGGACTAATGATTTTGCCTACTTGGAACTTACGTCAGCTAACGCATTCTCCCTGTGTTTTTTACTCCTGACTGTACTAACAAAATTTCATACAAAACGTGTACTGATGACTTATTCCCACACATTTCACACTCACCGCCATGAAACCGACGGTCGAACACAATTTCGTATATTTTATAAAACCATACCTCACCAAAAGCTTGATTTTGTGGTTATGTTCCCGGATACGATTTTTGGATCCTATTTTGACTTGAGACAATGTTGCTCCCACAAATTTTTTTCTTGCGTTTTGTTATAATTGCCTGCAGATGAAGTTCTGGAGGCCCTCCGGTATTTACTGTTTAGTGTATCGAGATATATACAGACCTTCCCCACGCACAACCAAGTTTTGTAATAGTTATTTGTTTAACAGTATAAAAGGGTAGGAACTCATTATTTTTGCGCGTGTCCTTCAAGTGGCAAAAATGTCAGTAACATAACAATATAGCATTGATTGGTTGGGCAGGCGTGAGTGGATAATAAATTGAACAGCATGCAGAAGGAGATAATCATGGCCTAATTTCAAGGTGCTAACCCATCATATATGTGGAGGGTCTGAGGAAAAACACAGTCACAGTCATGAAAGATGATATCCTGGCAGAGACTGGAACGAAACATCTCCCTAACACAAGTCAGAATCTTTACCCTACCACTTAAAAACCCTCAGCAGAATTTGCTATTTTTCATCTCTAGGACCAGTACCCCTCTCACTGTCCATCAACCGAACAAGCATAGTACAGGATCGTCTTAGAAGTTATAGTGTTTATGGCACACAGTTTCACAAAGGTTCACCACACCTACAGACAACATAAACACAAAGGACAAGCACTGAAAAATCAAACTCTGCAAAAATCCTGTAGTTTTGCTACCATTGTTTGTCTCAAGTGAACTTCATTCTGTTACAACTATACTGTAGAGTACAATGGCATAATTGATAAAGATTCATACTGCATGCAAACATCAGCATCTTACTGTAACTTCTTGTCACATGCTGTTGACTTAACATTCCACAGGACAGCATTAGTGCAACTGCTCTGACAGACAAGGTCATGTCTCGTGGCATACTAGCAACTTTCCAATGGAAAACAGGTGCAAGAAACTTGTGGGCATGGAGACATCCATAAATTTCACTGAGTAAGTGAGGATTTAAGTGATTTTCCTCAGTCACCAATCACGTGCTGTGACGGCGCCTCAGTGTAGGCATCAGCCTTATCATTTCACACATCATTCAGAATCACTGCATCATTAAAAGTTAGGCATTCAGTTGTACTAGTAGGAAAAGGCTAAGTCCATTGTCAATGCAGCCTATGGCACCAGTCCCTGATGACAGATGTGAATGTAGCACTGGTGTAATGATAATTCACAGGGAAAAACAAAAGAGGTAGGAGATAAACCTATACCAGTTGCACTCTGTCCATCACAAGTCTCACATGGAATGCCCTTGGATTGAATTTAGGCCTCTGTAGTGAGAAGCTGGCAACTAATTGCCTGAACTATGATATAATTCATGCAGCTGAGACGGTAAAATAATCTCACTGAAATCTAGTTGACAGTGCTCCACCCAGCCAAGATCACGAATCCTCCTCAATAGCAGTTCATGCTGAAACTCAGTCATCTGGGTATGATGCTGTATAATCTCAGAGGTAGGTATGAATTACAGAAGGAATCTGCCACCTCCATCTTGAGTGTTCACTTGTACCCTGGCTATATGTAGCATGCTTTGGACTTGTATGACAGATCATAACTGAGCTGATATGCAAAAGCTGCAGTCAGTGTTGGCAGGAACAGCCAACACATAGGCCAAGACAACTGAATGCAAGTGGGAACAAACAACACAGCTAACAAAGAAGAATACTGACCTGCAAATTCTGAAACACATTGCTTACAACCAGAAAACTGAATTTGATTATCTGAAGGTACTAAACAGTGCACACATATGAACATTTGCCTGGATTGACCTATGGGCGTAAATGATACGTTTGTTCGTGTTATAGGGTGTGTCTACTGAAGCCAAGAAGGCTTGGAAGGCAATAGTCATCCAAAACAAACATGTTTTCAGTAGAGATAAAATGGAGAAGTGTGTAAAGTAAAATACCACACTGAAAGTTGGGCAACAGCTTGAAACAAATTTACATGGATAAACAAGGAAGACATGATTTGTATAACTCCAGTCATTTTGTTAGACAGGGCATGTCATGGCTCAGGCAGTTATTCACTGGCCTCCTACTGAGCAGGACTGTGTTCCATCCAACCCAGTCCATGAGCGAATGTGGTGAACAAAGTGGCACTGCAACAGGTGTTCCTCAGAGAACTTGGCTTTTCCCTTGTAAGTACCACACCAGTAATGTTCCACTATTATATTTTATTCACCTACCACTAACACTACATAAGCTTAGCAAATGACAGCACTGTTAAATGAAATATTTCTGTCTCTCATAGTAATACATTGGTCAAATCTGTGAGGTGCAATGGGGAAGAAATGTAGTTCAGACTGGTACACAAGAAATAAACACAAAATTCTGGCAGAGAAATCACTTTCAAAGCATACATTATGAAGACAAATCTAAAGATGGAAGGACCTTATCACATTTTAGTCCAATAGTTTTGTATGTCATTTTTTCTGCAATGATTACAAATTCTTGTAAACATAACAGTTTCAAAACTAACAGCTAGTAAAACGTGATATACCAGTCCCTTATGCTCCAGCACATGCCAGATTTAGATGCAAGGACTGTTCTCTCCACATACAAGTACAGGTTCCTATAGCAATGACTTTCTTTTTGAAAGGCACACTGATTTTGGATGCAGCAATTAGTCATGTCAGAACAGTGATAGGATGTCATATGTAGTTCTGAGAGGTCGCTGGTGTAATATCATTGTTTGGTATTTGCAACCACCAAGTGAGGAGAAAAGTAATAATTCAAATGAATGTGTTACAAGAAATTAGAGCAGTTTGATCAATTTCCTAAGTACCATAAGTAAATTCTGTTAAGAGATTTTAATGCAAAACTGGGGAGAAAGGGTATTTTCAAACTGACAATTAGGAATGACAGTGTATATCAGGATAGTAATGATTGTGGTATTTGAATAGTATACTTTGCCGCATCAAAAAATCTAGTTGTTAAGAGCACAATGATCCCAAACCAAAACATTCACATGTACGACTGTACCTCTCCTAATGGGCACACTCACATCCACATTGATTAAATACTGATAGATAGGAATGACATTTGATTATACTCGATGTACGATCTTTCAGGGCAGATGAATGTGATACTGATAACTATTTGGTAGTTGCAAAAGTTAGAGCAGGCAGTAAGTAAACATGAAGCACAGAAGTTCGATGCAGAGAGATTTAATCTCAGGAAGCTAAGTGAGCTGGAGGTTAGGAAACAGTATCAGATTAAGATCCCAAACAGGTTTGCAGTTTTGGAGGACTTAAATGATAGCATGGACATAAATAGGGGTTGGGAAAACATTAAAGAGAGTATTAAAACCCCAGCTAAAGACAGTCTAGTTTTGCATGAATTGAAGAAGCATAAACCAGGGTTTGACGAAGAAGGTTTAAGATTTTTAGATCAAAGGAAGCAGGCTAAAATGCAACGGTTACAGCAACCAGACCAAAGCAATATAGACAATACTTGAGAAAAAATGGGAATACAATGAAGCAATGCATCAGGTATTTATAGACTTCAAGAAACTTATGATTCAGTTAGGGGGGGGGTTCTTGTATAATATTCTCATTGAGTTTTATACACCCATGAAACTGTAGGGCTAATAAAAATATGTCTGAATGAAACCTACAGCACAGTCCAGGTAGGCAAACACTTTTCTGACATGTTCCTATTAAGATGGTTTGAAACAAGGAGATGCTATATTGCCATTGCTTTTCAACTTTGTTTTAGAATATGGCATTAGGAGGGTTCAAGTAAACCAGAATGGCTTGAAATTAAATGGTACACATCAGTATAGGCTTATGTTGATGGTGTTAACATGCTGGGCAGAAGCATACTTACTGTAAAGAAAAACACAGTCACTGTACTAGTTGCTAGTAAGGAGATAAGACTAGAAGTAAATGCTGAGAAAAGTAAGTACATGGTCATTTCTTGAGATCAGAATGCAAGATGAAGTCACATTATAAAAATGATAATAGTTTCTTTGTTTCTTATTTCTTATTTCTTTAATAGTATTCCAAAAATCCATATTGAACGGTAGAACAGTTCACATATTTGGGAACAACCTTAACAAAACAAAATTCTATTCAGGAAAAAATTAAGAGCAGATGGAAGTGAGGGAATGCTTGCTAACATTCCGTGCAGAATCTTTTATCTTACAGTCTGCTATCCAAACATATATACTTTAGCCTGTTGTTTTGTATGGGTGTGAAACATGGTCACTCACAATGTAGGAGGAATGTAGGCTGAGATGTTTGAGAATAGGGTGCTGAGGAGAATATTTGGGCCTAAGAGGGACAAGGTAACAGAGGAGTAGAGAAAACTACAAAATGAGGAGCTTAATGATCTGCACTCTTCACTACATATTGTTCAGGTGTTCAAATCAAGAGGAATGAGACAGGTGGTAAATGTAGCATGTATGTGGGAGAGGACATGTGCATACAGGGTTTTGGTGGGGAAACCTGAGGGAAAGAAGCCACTTGAAAGACCCAGGTGTAGATGGGAGGATAATATTAAGATGGAGCTTCAG
>Ga0136643_10006222_pt1 | contig 17053 bp, 6 predicted proteins | sample TergutLab28metaG_FD_96883 | JGI IMG/M metagenome (GOLD analysis project Ga0136643, IMG submission 96883) | Labiotermes labralis P1 segment gut microbial communities from Petit-Saut dam, French Guiana - Lab288 P1 (version 3) (version 3) | ecosystem: Host-associated > Arthropoda: Insects >... | reverse complement strand
GTTGTTTTTGTCGCGGGGGGGGGGGGGGGGGGGGGGGGGGGATGAAGTTACGTTCACTGCGTAACAGATGGTGCTGGGGCATCGGAACGGATGTACATACTTCGTATATCAGAGACTCTTCAGTGGATGACGGATGGCATTAATAATTAAAATGCCTCGACGTATACATACCTTCCTCCAGAAGACGTTTCCAGTTATATTTTGAATGGACATTGGTCACTAGTTAGGAAGAATAAAGACTGAAATGTCACGTCAGATGTGTACGAATGTGTTTCATAGTTTGTGTTCTAGTATTCAAAGTATTTTAATAATCTTGAATTGTAGATTGAGACTGATGATTACAGAACTATTTCAGTAAATTCATGCCGAATGTGTATAATCCACATGCAGTAAAATCAGACAAAAATATCTATCAGGCCGGTTGGTTTAAGATTAAAAATGATGACGTGATCAGTTGTATTCCCACCGTGGGGTATGATTTTGCATTTATAATCATAGGATAAGTTAATGTTAATTATTCAAAATCACAACATATAAAGTCAGCAAATGTTTCACTTTCCATTTACACCTCCCTCTAACTGTTAATTAACTTGACTCAATTACAAAGTCAATTTTCAGAAACGTACTCACTGAGCCCGCAAATTGGTTTCGTTGTAAGCTACACCTGAATGGGCATTATGCCAAAGGTAAACACAGAGAGAATATATACATAATTTAATAACGCACTGTACTGCTCATACACAGCCTAGAGATATACCCACTAGCAGGCATTCGTTTTTGCTGAAATATCCGTATCATTGGTTTGATATATTCATTACATTTATATACAACCACTTTCCTTAAAAATTTATGCTTTCCGGGTAAATGAACGCAATGAAGCTCTGTCAGGCTGCCATTAGCATCAGGTAGTTCAAGGACGCTAATGTTTCGAGAAATATTTCGGTTCAGTTCTCTGATGACGTGGACAGACATGATAATGAAAACGACTGTTTATTCAACCTTCAGCCACCTGAACACGACTGGAAGCCTGACATAGTTTTATTAAATTCTCTCTCTTGTTTTTTCTTGTGGTTTTGATTTTAAATTGAATTTAATTATGTTGTTCAGATTTTCTAACTTTTGTTGTGGCTCGTGTCTTGTTTTCTTCGTTTGTAGTTTCTTTTTACGTATTCTGTCATTGCAGTCAACCATTCTTTTGTTCAGATAGCGAGGAAATCAATAAAGAAGTGAACTTAATTCATCTCATTTCAGTACTGGCACATTCACACCATATTGCGAGGTGTCCTGTACATGAGCCACACCAACCATAAGACTCATGACGCGAGTGCTTTATGGTACATACGTTTGACACCTAAGTAAGTGCTACGTGGCGAGATTTTACGTTCACACTGCGGCGATAATGAAGATTCGAGTCTTTTGGGATACGAAGCCGTACTTGTTGATAAGTATTAACAGAGAATTCGGCCGAGATGCTTGCTGCCTCCACATACAACGGCTAAATAATCTAAAAATACTTCTTCTTCGACTACTTAAGCACTGAAGATGGAAGCAGCAATCTGCTCCGATATGTACGTAATTATTTATGAATCTACATCGCAACATGTCCAGCAAGTCTGGTATCTTCAGATTCTACGTCATTATGTTCCTCAAAATGTAAGAAATTCCGTATTGTAGTGTTTGTGGTAGCATTGTTTCCTACATTGTTGTCGTTGTTGTTCGTCTTCTCCTTCTTCTTCCCATTCTTCTTGTATTATTTAAATTTTCCTTGTTGGCTACTACGTCGTCATCATCATTTTTAATAGTTTGCCCTTAGAAATTAAGAATGTTGCTGATAACCACAAAAAATTTTTAATTGTTCTGAAAAAATGTATACACACTCATTTTACACAGTTGAAGATTACCTTAGTCAATCGTGAATTAAGAACTGTATCACAAGATTTTATTAGAGTAGTATGTTGATTTAAGGTTTCTGTATATGTGCATTATGTAAGTACTCTTGAATTGTTTTGAAGTTCTGTCTAGTTACATTATGTAAGTACTTCACTGATTGTATATTCTGAACTGATCACATTTCCTTGTATAAATTTGATTTGTTACTTATGTAGTACAATCACAAATCACTATCATATGTGTCTTATTGTCAAGACTCATTTTGTACTGTGCCTGTTGTTATCTAATGACAAGTTCTATATCCACTCTGATGGATCTCTGGAATACTAAATAAATAAATAAAAATCGTCGTCATCAACAGTTTAGTACACTGCATTTACGTCTATTAAAAGACAACAAATGAGCAGCAACAGATCTTCCCTTTTCTGAACAGGAAGAGAATCTCTGCAACTGTGGACCTCTGAAGGCAGATTCTACATCCTATATATTGATATGCTATATTTTAAAAGTAGGCCGGGATAGCGTAGTCGATATAGCAACTAGCTACGGGCTGGACGGTCTGGGATCGAATGCCGGTGGGGGCGTGATTTTCCACACCCATCCAGTCCGGCCTTGGGGCACAGAAGCCTTCTATAAATTGGATACCGGGTCTCTTTCCTGGGGATAAAGCAGTCAGGGAATGTCGTTAACCACCCATTCCATTTACTGCCAAGGTTAAAGAAAGAGTAGAGCTATACCTGTATTCCCACTCTGTGCCTTCGTGGCCTGTTACAGGTTAACATTTACCTTTACCATTACATTTTAAACACACTGCTTACAGTGCAAGGTCGATGCCGGTGGCCTTGCCCTTTAAGGCGTAGGACTGAAGTCGCTTCACTGCTGGGATCGCGGATTCGAATCCCGCTAGGGGCGTGGATGTTCTACTGTTACATTTGTTGTGTGTTGTGTAGATAGCGGTCTCTGTGACGAGCTGATCGCTCGATCGGAGGAGTCCTACCAGATGTATGCGGGCGTCTAAATGTCTATGATCTATGAACTTCCAAAATGAAGCTGCCTGGGCTCGACTCGGTCTGTCGCGCCACAGAAAGCGATGTAAATTGCAATTACATGCATACCGTTTCTACACTGACCTGCTATGACCCCACCACCACAACGTACGTCTATATATAAAACATCACACGTGCCTATCAGTTGCTCTATATTCGTGATTTTGTGTGTAAACAGACTTACCTGGAGGTATCCTCTGTGACCACCTGCTCCCTCTTCGGGCAGCAGTACTTGAAAGTAGCTGTGCCGCAACAGAACTGCTCTTCTGTCGACTCCCCAGGACAGTAGAAGCCATTGTTCCACTTACCCATGCTGTCCATGTACCCGGAGCAAAATTCACTTCCCAGGGCTGCAAAGCACAATGACGTGTCATGAGAGTTTGGATTTTGGTTTTAGTGAATATTAAGATGACAGCCTTCTTGTATGGAACTACATGTGTCTACGTGAGGTCCGGTAGATGGGTATGTATCTATATACATCTGCAACATAAGCATGTATCTACATACAGTCTGGTAGATCGGTATATATCTGCGTGTAGTCCGGTAGATAGGTGTGTATCTATATGCATCTGGTATATAAGTATGTGTCTACATACAGTCTGGTAGATCGGTATATATCTACGTGTAGTCCGGTAGATAGGTGTGTATCTATATGCATCTGGTAGATATGTATTTATCTACATACAGTCTGGTAGATCGGTATATATCTACGTGTAGTCCGGTAGATAGGTGTATATCTATACACGTCTGGTAGATAAGTATGTAACTACATACAGTATGGTAGATCGGTATATATCTGCGTGTAGTCCGGTAGATAGGTGTGTATCTATATGCATCTGGTAGATATGTATTTATCTACGTGCAGTCCGGTAGACAGGTGTGTATGTGCAAACTGTTAGACAGATTATTTATCTACCAGCAGCCTGCATCAGTCACACCGCAAAGTACCGATCTTAGCACGGCCATGCGTTGCAGAATTGTAATAGCTAGGATCCGCCGGTCACTGCCGGCACAGTGTCCAGCAAACTGCAATAACATAATACAGCTGAATACAGTAGGACCGCGACTGCCTCGGATAAACGAAATCCAGTTTGTTAGTCATTATTCTAGTGGTTCGGTAAAGCTTTAAAAATATCACAAAAGGCACATAAAACAAAATTGTATAAAGTTGCTATTGAAAACAACGCGGTAGAGCGTTACAGATCGGCCTATAAATTATGTTTACATGGTGACTGTAATTCCGCGGAGAAAAGGTCGTTATTGAGAAGCCTGTAGTTACTCAGAGAACCAATAAATTCCCGACCTGTTATAAAACCCTTGATTCATTAGTTTGTCCAAAAAACAGTGCACGAAGCACAGTGGCTACTATACGTATAACCATATCAATATCTAAAACTTACATTTTTCACTCATGACATATTTACATATTTCATACTATGCTCACAAAAACAACAATCCATTCATTTGCCTTAAAAAAATATACAAAATGATGGGACATTGTAATGGGGAAAGATTGTGTTTTCTTTGATGTATAAACTGCAATTTACTCGTATATATATATATATATATATATATGCATTAATTTTAGTCTTTTTGGTAATTTTGTTCCTCTCATGTCGCACGAAAAGTATTCAAAAGGCAAATTACTAATAAGTTGAATTCAGTTTTATAATATATTTTAGGCCTTCTAACGAAGGTAAAAAAGAAGAAAACTGCTTATGTGAAATTTCTGTCCCTCAGTCGGTCTGCGACTTAGCATCAGCGAGTAAAGTGTCTTTCGGATTTTCATGAAATTCGATACCGGACTTTTATTTAAAAAAAGGTTGGCTATGCAAGTGTGAGTTTCGTGAAAACCGGCTCAGTGTCATTCATACTACAACGAAAGGCGTAAATGAATTTCTATATTAGTCGACCGATTTGTGTAAAATTTGGTAGCTGAAATGTGAGGCCCGTGATAATCGGTGCAGTGACATTTAACTACTACCGCGGTAGCACAGTAGTTAAGGCACTGTGCTACAAATCGGAAGTTCGCTGGTTCGATTCCAGCTGGTGTCAGTGGAATTTTTCATTGACATAATCCTTCCGATCGCACCATAGTCCGGGGGTCGACTCAGCCTCTAACAGAAATGAGTACCAGGAGTATTTCCCGGGGGTAAAAACGGCCTAGGGCTGACAATCTTACCACCATCCTGGGCCATTGTTACGTAATCTGGAAAACTTAACTTCTTGGAACCCTCTGGGCACCTCAGGCCTGTAATGGGACTGATTTACCTCTTTTTAACCTTTTACTACTAACGTGCATAACTAATTTACTTCCCCCTTAATTCGATATTTCTTGACAAATTCAAGTAAACATAAACATAAAAACAATACATTTTGCTGTTCAACTGTTATGAATTTCGCGAAAGTTTCCCTTTAGAGCGTAAATGGAAATTTGCCCCAGTTTTCTACATTTTTCGCCTGACATTCAGCAGTTGCGAGTTTAATGACAATCAGCTCGGTAGTAGCCGTAATTGGGAGTATAAATGAACTTTTATCCCTAAATTCCATATTTATCGTCCAATTTGACCAAAAATTCGGCATAACAGGTACGCATATAATGATGTTAAACGCTTGTGCACTGCATAAAAATCACACGTTTCTTAATGGGCCGCAATGGGAAAAAGTTTAGGTGCACCATGAAAATTTACACGATTTTAATATCAATAACTCTTTGGTTATATTTGTGTACTGCGTCGCAGATATATCCTGCTAATTCTTCGCCTCGCGTAAGAGAGGCCTTGGCTACCAGAAGCCCCAGTAACTGAATCACAACATCAGTTTTATTACGTTTATTATGTATGTCCGTCTGTCCGTCCGTCTGACTCTAACAACTCGGCTCCGACTGGAAGGATTTTTCTAAAATTTGGTACTGGGGAATTTACAAAAATCTCTCAAGAAAATTCGAATTTTTTTTAAATCGGACAAAAAATATCAGGCACTTCACATGAAGACCTAAGTATGTTTATGTTGTTAACAGTTAAGTAATTTCTTATTCATGTTGATTCCTACTTGTAATAAAAATTAAGGACACTGCAAATAATGAACACTGAGCGGCGCTAGTGTCGATCTGCACTAGTACAGTATTAAAAAATTCTCATACACTTCTTAGTTACTCTCTGTTAAATGTAAGGCTTACATGCTGTCAGGCCAGGAAAAGCGTTGGGTAGAATGTGAGGCTGGATGATGAACTCTACTTCAAAGCACTATATTTACAAATCTGATATATGGTTGACCGTGCATCGTAATTCAGTGTGGATAATAAACCAACTAGATGTCATTTTTGTGTTATCCTTTATTTCTCCTTTACAAGTTTCTCCTCAATGGACACACTACCTGCTAACCGGTTCTGACAGCCTTCCTACAGCCACGGCACAATACCAACACGTGGCGATAACACTAATCAGTCGTCAGCTCCTGAAGATGGGCACATGGTTGTCCGAAACATGTTGAGTAACTTGTAAAGGAAAAATAAAGGATAAAACAAAACTGACATCTAGTTGGTCTCTTATCCACACTTCATTTACAGTTTAATATGGAAGCAATCAGGAGATCCGGCTTCATACGACAGACACTGCTTTGTTACAACGAACAGTATTATCCTCATTTAGGATACATTCTCATAGAGACAACTCCGTCCATTAAAGATCTGGCGATTCAGAAAAGGCAGTTCCTACTTCTTGATAAATTCAATAATCCCAAAAGCTATCATTCAGAAATAGTATTCGAGAGATATCTCTCAACAAAAGGATGCCAGCCTACGCACACCGATGTGCTCCACTTACCATCACGTAACATAAAACACATGCAAATTTCTGTCTTCGATATGTGTAACATGCAGTGACAACATCAGTGTTCAGTATTCCACTTTACACTTCAATATCTACAGAAAAATTACGGGCAGCAGAAGAGAATATTGACGAATAAATTTAAACTATTTTCCACTCGTCACCTACTAACAGAGGAGTGAGTTGTGTGTGACAGTGTGGGAACCTTGAAGATGAACGAAACTGGTTTAAAAAGACAACGTTTCAGAATAAATTTTAATTTCATATTATTGTTAAACTCGTATTCACATACAGCTGGAGGGGGATACAGCACACAATTCAACGAAAGTCCGAATTTGGGCAAAAGAATATTTTTCGAATATATTACAAGTATTTTGTTCGTTTTTTATGTTCAACTCTTTTAAACTGTTGTCTCAGTGTGCAGTGACTAAACGATAGCAGCTTTCTGTGGCCCCCAAGCCATTAACATGTGAAGTAACATTAAAATGAACATTATAAGCATAGTTTCGTATGGTACTGAAACATGACACTTCGGGGAAACAGATCAGAAAGAACTTGGAAGTTTTTAAACATGATGCTGGAGAAGGATGTAAAAAATCATTAGGACCGATCATGTGAAAAATGAAGAAGCGGTCAATTTTAAAGAGTCGAAGAGGAGGGAACATCCTACACACAATAGAACAAAGGAAGGCAGAGTGTATTGGTCACATTTTCCATAGGAACTGCCTTCTAAAACACGTTATTGACAAATAGATGTAAGGAACGATAATAAGGGCCAGAATATGAAGAAGAAGAAGAAGACATATGCAGCTGCTGGAAGACAGTAAGGAAAAGATATTGGAATTTCGCAGAGGCAGCACTAGATCACACTCCCTGGAACACTCGCTTTGGAAAAGGATATGAACCTGTCATAAGACAGACCACAAACTTTGTAAACCTCCGCCTATGACGTACTTGGCCGTATTACGGTTGAATTTCTGTAAGTGTGAATGTGGAGCTTGCAAAAACTGTGTGACGTAAATCCGGTTAGGTGGTGCAATTTAGTCAAAGTTTCTGACTAAAATGCACGCTTCTCCGGATCTGTCACTGACATCTAATTGCTATTCATTCACATTCCCCATCTACTTATCATAATTCATACATAATTTATGTACGCTCCTATAGCGTCTCTAATATAATAAAGGAAAGTACATTTGTCCCTGAACACGCCATGAAACTAATGGAGGACCAGAAGTGTAGTTCCAGTCATTATCAACCTCGGCCATGTGTGGAGGTGAGTGGCCAGCTTCACGACCCGGCCGCTTTACCCACGGGGGCGGAGCTTCCGGTAACAACTGAACAGGAAATTAGGTGGGTTCCAGAGTCGGTCTGGAGGTATTAGGGAACAGAAAGGCTCCGGTCTCCTGCCGGGAATTGAATACTGGATCGGCCAGACCGTAGCCCACTTTCCGTACAGTCAGCACCACACCGGCTCCTCTTTAATATGACATTTCTGTGTAATATTCCGTTTCATTTTAGAAATTGTTTCAAACTTTTATTGTTTACGGCTTCAGTGGCCCTTGCACATTATAACTATGGAATTAATTTGTTCAAGACACTCCAACACAGAATTAGATTCTCGCGCCGTGGAGTATGGTAGTTTGTTTTTTCGTTTTTGGCGCAACAGCCCCCAGTGGGCCAGGGACTCCTCATTCACGAGGTTTCTATACCAGAGACAACGACGCACCACAGTCGGTAGGACTCCTCTGGACAATTGATCAGCTATTCGCAGAGACCTCTACCTAACAACACACACACACACAACACTCACAACAGACAAAAGTTCATGCCCCTGGTGGGATTCGAAACCACACTCTCAGCGGAAGAGCGGCCGCAGACCTACGCCTTAGACCGCGCTGCCACCGGGACCGGCGGAGTTTGGTAGCAAACAATATTTCGGAGAAACCTACTGCCTCTAGCTTCAGACTGCATCAGCGACACATCCCTCAAGAACATTATGTTAACAGTATTCGTCATGGAAACCACAGACCTCACAAAATCTCATAAATGTCTTTGGAAAGAACTCAAACAAACTATCACTGAGATGAAAGTTTGAAATATGAAAGTCTGAGTTTTTTTTTATTACAAATTCTAAACCAAAGGAAACGTCACGTCCGGTAGCAATGACCCCGAGCACGAGGTCAAATTTTCATGGTCTGTTTTCGTAAGGAATAATAAAACCTGTTCTCACAAATATAACATTTGCTTTCGTCTTCTACTCGTTTTAGTCTACAGCACAGCGATTCTGCACGGATAATCCGAGGCAGCAAAATTTACTGCTCTTTCGTCGAAAAACAGGCGTAGAAGGAACACATATACAGAAATAAAAGGCAAGCAGTAAGCGACAGAGGAAGAAACGACAGTAGCAGATAATTCTAAAATATAAAGGATACATAATTATATATAAAGGAGTGCGCGCTTTGTACACCTACGTCAGCCAGTTTGGGCGATCTGCATTCACTTCACATCAGGCACACAAAACCCCGCGAAATCTCGGTCGGTATAGTGACTAGGCGAAGGGCTGTACAACCGACGAACTCCGGTTCGATTCCTTGTAACGTACAGAAAATAATCTTCAATCGAAAGCGTCCAGACCGAATAATTCAGCCCACACAGCTACTTGGGTAAGAGGGGGGAAGCTTGAAGCTGTTTTTGGAACATTTAGTAATGACGTTACGAATAAAAGTTGCAATACCTCCACTCCCATACGCCCTTATGGCGTCATATTTACAAACAGAGATAACTCTACCTTCGCCTTTAGCTTTAAACAGAGCAAAGTGTAAAGCAAACAAAATATCTATAAATGTGTACACAAGTAGCCATAAAGTGTTGTGAAAGACGGCATTTCAGTCAAATGCAGATATGTGCGTTCCATTACGAATACTTCGTATTTTTTATAGCCCTAAATAGAAATAAAACTTATTCCTCTGGATTTTCGGGATGTCAAAACAATACAACTCCTATTGCACATTTTAATGACAAGTTCCGAATTGGATTTACCCTGCTTCTTTCGCTGAAGCAACTTCCTACAGTAAAAACTTCCGTTGGAATTAATTTTGTTCGCCGTAAGGAATTAATTTAACGTAAAAAAGCCTCATCCGTTGTGATATGAACATTGTAATTTGCAATTTCTAATTACTTATTGAGATTCGTATTATGTCGTTCTTTATTTTGAATGTCTCTGCCTCCACTCTCCGTTCGTCATCCAATTTCTTTTACGTCCCCTTCATATTAACGCTGTTATTGCTTTCATCAGCAACTGCGTCGTTTTGTCTAGCCTACATGTACTATTACTGAACTTGGAGGGACCGCAAAACGAAGCAGCTTGTCAAGGAAAATAAACGGTCACAACACTGTGTACATTTCCTCAACGAAGCTTGTTTTAATTCTGTTTCCCTCATTCACTCCCATCTGTTTGTAGATAATCATACGCAAGCTTGATCTATTGTTTTGCGCGTTACGTCAATTTACCAGCAACAAAAAAAAGAACTATAAGGATAAACGATTTGTAGGGGTTATCATTGTATTATAACGTACACACATACATCATACATAGCAGCTAGGGACTGGCGCAATGACGTCAGCACCATGGGCTCTGTAATAATAATTTGCCACAAAACAAGAACCATTTTCCTTCCTGGCAACGCACTGACATTGAACTGTGAGATCTGCAGTTCACACGACGGTGACTGTCTTCTGGGAGGCGTATCGATGTTTCCGAGAAGCATGCTACCTCAATTTGCTGCGATAGAGAAGCCAACGAGTCCCTCTGAAATAGGTGCCTATCAACTGCGGTACATGGTGTCACATACCAAAATAGTGTAATCTTAACAGTGGATGATACTCGACGCACACAGCGCAGTCACGATTCTTCGAAGTTCCATTTCGTCCGGGCCAATGCGCTGTAGTCAAGGCCGTACATAATTTAGCTGAAGAGACGCCTCTACATAAACAGGCAATTCCGGCAGTTGTTCTGCTCCTCAAATATGTCGTGCTTTTGCAGCAAAGCAGTGATCACACTTTCAACGGTAAACTAGTCTTAAAGACTAATTTCCATTTTCAGTGATAGGGAAGGTTTCGATTTCTTTACAGTGTAACTTAATACGGTATAATCCATTATTGTTCTCGTTCATATAACACCATGTTTAATGGCTTATTAGGTTTCACCCTTTTTACAGGCCACGAGGGCCGTTTGGGTGAGTAGAGGTATAGCTCTATTCTTTCTAGGACCTCGGCACTAGATGGGGGTGAGGGGTCAGCCCCACGACCCGGCCGCCTCTACCCCCGGGAAAGACCCAGTACCCATTTTACAGGAGGCTGGGTGTGCCCCAGGGCCGGTGTGGACGGGCGGAAAATTTTGTCCTCACCGGGATTCGATCCCGGACCGTCCAGCCCGTAGTCAGTCGCTAAGCCGACTGAGCTACCCGGCCCACTATTGGCTTATTATAAATATATTTATTTTTTCAGATAATTTCAAATTAAGATTAAGTTGTCCTTTAATAGAACAAAATCCAGGGTTGTTATTAGCCTCCTTACTGGACATGACACCTTGAGAAGACATTTATACGTAATGGTGCTGAGTAATAACCCAACTTGTAGGAAATGTGGTACTGAGGAGGAAAACTCAGTCCACATTTTGTGTGAGTGTGAGGTCTTGGCTTCACTCAGACGTGCACAACTGGGTTCCTTCTTTTTGGACCCTGAGGATATCAAAAAACGAAATACAGAGGCCATCTGGAACTTTGCTAAAGGAACAGGGCTCCTCTAGTTTAGAACAGAACATGGGGCACAAAGGGCCTGTCCTAAGGCCTAGGCGTATCGGGACCGGAAGGGCTCGAACCCAAATACCATCACTTCAATTCAATTCAAAGCAGTTTTCGGCCAAAGCCATGTTCGAAATTATGATAGTCATTAATAATTACGAAATACGTATCTGATGACTGGCAACTTAGTAATCTGAATATTTATTTTTTGCCCCGTTATGGCACAACAGCCCCAGTGGGCCAGGGCCTCCTCATTATCGAGGCTTCACTATCACACTCAAGACACACCACAGTCCGTAAGACTTCTCTGGACACGTGATCAGCCCGTCGCAGAGACCTCTACCTGACAACACACAACACTCAGAAACTACAGATATCCATGACCTCGGCGAGATTCGAACCCTCAGTTCCAGCAAGCGAGCGACGCCTTTGATCGCGCGGCCACCGGGATCGGCAAAGACACATTATACACCCATGGTATAAAAAAGACTTCAAAATATAAGATATGGTACTGTCCTTTCTCACAGTACGTAGCGTCGATGGCAGGTTGAATGGTGAATGACGAATAGGAAAGTATCTCCGAAGAAAGCGGTTGTAGTATAATCGAGGGACTGTTCGGTTTTGCTTGGAGAACTGAAGCAAATCACAAACGCCTGTCAAAATGGCCGGTGCCTAGGCCAAGAACCGAGGCGAAAAATGTTCAGACTCTTAGCGCTGTAACAACATGCTGGGTGTTACAGGAAATATCAGTAGTAAATATACAATGAAGTATTAGTCAAACACAACAAAACTTTATTATGTATATTATTGTAGTATAAAGCTTTGTTGTGTTTGACTGATACTCATTGTATATTTATATATGTGTTAAACACTTCGGGATGGCAAACATTAAAAAATATCAGTAGAGCAGCACACATTGCCACAGGGATATTGGTTGGGCGGAGAGCCTGTACCAGTTCGCATGCCCTGCAGAGAAAGCGCCAATGGTCTTAGTATATAATAATAATAATAATAATAATAATATATTTACTGCAATTGGGTTGTTACCCGGTGGCAGTGGTTATTTTACATGTAAACAAAACATGAAATTGGCTACTCCTACATTTAAGTTGGGAGGGTTACATGAGAAGCATGTAGTGGTAACTTGGAATCTTGGGAACCATCTTAGCATTTGCTTTTAGGCACAGGGAAACCAAGAAGAACCTGTGTCGAGATGGCCGGTCGCAGGACCTTCCGAGTACTGACTTCTAGCCAGCAGTCCGGCATCTAATGTAAAAAAAAACAGCAATGCATACACAGTACAACAAATACACATAAGATAACTACAACAATACACACGGCCAACCAACAACAATTACACACAAGACAACTTAAACCTAGCAACAATACACACGAGACAAATTAATTTCAGCCGGATGGCCGAGGTATGATGAGACAGGCCAAGTCTGTCGTCTCCACGCCACGTTGGGCGACATCAATAGCGATTACCGTCATGGCGTGTCAGACGCTTTGGTATTGGCGAATATAAATGAGGCACTCCAAGTCGATTTAATTATGTTATAGGCCTATACGACTTTAACTCCATTCTCCTGTTCTCTCGTCCCAATGTCCTTTTTCTCTCGTAATGCCTCAGTGACAGCTACCTACAAATCTTCGTACTTTCAACCCTTTTCATCACAGTCGCAAATTTTTTCCGCTTTTTACACTTCATCGTAATTCTTAGAATCTAACTGAAGCTGGTTTTTTACTTCTGATTCTTTGGCAGGTAAGAAATTAAGATTCAAGACTTCTTGGAGGTCGCGCCTTCGTGTTCAGCATCAGACAGTTCTCTGCTGAAGGACTGCTTGACCAGGCAGATGAAGGCACTACACACCTTCGAAGCGGCGATAATTATTTACCAGTCAGCAGGCATAACATCCTAAATTACGTGAATTATCAACGTCACTATAAGAGCCTCAAATGTCGTAAGTTTGTATTTACATTCTGATGTTGACCTGACTTCTATACAGGGCCATAGAGCCGTAGACCCTGACATGCCTCTACAGGGACATAGAGCCGTAGACCCTGACATGCCTCTACAGGGCCATAGAGCCGTAGACCTTGACATGCCTCTAACTCGCCCCCTCCACATACACGTACAATAAGGCATACAGTTTCGCTTACCTACAAGACACCCCGATGTTGTTAGTATTTTATTTTCATTTTACAAGAATAGAACTTTGGAATTCCCTAATGAAAAGTAAAATGTCACCATTCAGTCAGTTTCTTCCACAAATAGTCTCAACATCTGTCTGGAGTTACACAAGAGAAAATCACCCTTCGTTGAAACAAGAAGTACCAACACTATAAGAAATAGAAGCCGGTGTAAAAAGCCAGCCTTCTGCTAAATGACAAACGTTATAAGAAATTAAAAACAGGCGAAAATTTCCGAAGTAGCGCTCTACGTACACAAATCCCACTTGCAAGGCAGACGTTGCTGTGGAAACGAGTCATCGTCATGCCAACAAGACAAATCAAAAAGCAGCTGATTACAATGATTAAGACAATATCGTCTTAATCATCATAAAAACACTGTAAATCAATAAAAATATTGTTTATATTATGTTAAATGACATAACCAATGTAACATAAACAACAACACTGTAAAAAGCAGATGGTTTTGAGCATTTAATCAGACTTTCTCACTGAAGACGGTGTATAACACACAGAAACATGTACAACAGATTTAATAAAATATGTATTTAATACATTATGTGCATTTGGTTGGAATATTGAAGAGGTATTCAAGCTTAATGATCTGCATTCCTCACCAAATATTATTCGGTTGATCAAATCGAGAATAATGAGATGGGCGGGGCATGTATCACTATAGGCGTACAGAAAAGGTGTATACAGGGTTTTGGTGGGGAAACTTGAGGGAAAGAGACCACTTAGAAGACCCAGGGGTGGATGGGAGTAGAATAAAAGATAGATCTTCAGGAAGTGGGATGGGGGGAATGAACTGGATTGATATGGCTCAGGATAGGAAAAGGTGGCTTACTTTTGTAAATGTTGTAATGAAACTTCGGGTTCCATAAAACGCGGGGAATTTCTTGACTAGCTGAGAACCGGCTCTCTTCTCAAGAAGGGCTCTGCTCCAGGGAGCAAGTAAGTAAGTAAGACTCAATACCAATGGCCCGATGCACATGCAGATGTGAATGTTAAAAATGAATGTAACACTCATTTATGTCTCTGAAATTTCTTGTTTCGACAAAAATAATGTAATGAAGGTAGAATAACTCCTTAGATTCAACATTTTGAGATCCCAGAAACATCTCTAGTGATGATGAATGTCTCTCCATTTCGTCTCAAAGAAAACAAAATCGTATCGACTGAAGAAAGGGGCCAGACACGATGGTTTTGCTAGGGCAAACAAAACAAACCAAAACAAATACTGTTTTGTCGTTCCATGCAATTTATACCACAAAATAATCCAGACAGGTCAGTTCACCAAACCCCACAAAGCTTAAACACAGAGACGGCTTGGGGCAATTGAAAGACCGCATACAGATCCATGAAAATTTCGTTATGAGTAAACATAACCATGTTAGCAACAAGTCGGAAAACAAATGAAAATGATCAAAGTCATCATTAGGATCTTTATTCATGAACGAGCTAAAAGCATATAGCTGGAAACCCCTTCTCAGGCGAATTCTGTAACAAGCACACTTTTAATCCTTAGAATGGAAATTTATTTCATTATATGAGAAAAATCCAGGAATCATACGAAAATCACAAACGCCTCTAAATATATTAAATCTCCTGATGTTTTCATAATCAGTTTGTTGAAATTCATGTCCCATTTTTTCAAAGAATATTCTTAAAAAGTATGCAATTTGAGATAATTTCTGTCGCCATGAATACAGCTCCAGATTGGTCACAGGAAGAGCAAAAATTTCTTTTCGCTCGTTCAGTAAAAATAATTGACAATTCACACCTTTCGATTGAGGAACGATGCATCTGCTTTGATTGCTTCACAAAAGAAGGCACGGCAAGATATTGCTTTACAAATCCTGGAACTGCTACAAAATATTGAACTGGATTTTAACTTACGCATTGAACAAGTATACGACAATGGTGGAAATATGGCAGGAAAATATTTGTACAATATATTGTGACTGAACGTATTAGTGACTGCTAGTTGTCTTGCTGAGGAAGTACGCATTAAATGTTGTATGAGTTGAAGACGTTGGATCATGCGAGGAGGCAACATTACATTTCTGCAGAATTCAGGAAGTGTGTAACTTCTACGGAAGGAATAGGCCCATATGTAGGGTTCTACAGGAACCTGTTGATGTGTCACTTCTTGTAGTAAAGAAAACAAAATTGCCTGAACTAATCAAAGCAGCTGAACAAGTTGCTAAATATTTTCAAGTATATGGGTATCAGCGGACGAGAACATCCCAAAAGACGCATCTGCAAGCACATGTCTCTCTGGAGGCAACCGGGCGGGCTGGAATCAAGAGAATTTTCGGCACCAGAAGGAACAAACTGAAATGATGATACAAGTCACAACTTATAACAAATACAAAAAAACCTCTCTGCTGCCGTCTGCTTTAGATTATCAACAAAAAGAAACTTATCGGTAGCTGAGAGACTATGAAAATTTAGTCTGTCGAATGTATTTTGTCAATTACTGATTTCAAGACATATATCAAGCACTTACGAACAATATTAGTTCTAACGTGCAGATTCTTTCTGCATAATTAGTAGCCTTTTAACTGCTCAAGAAATTCTCCTCCGCCTTTAACGTAATCCGAATATACATCACCGTGATCACAACAGCATTCCACGGGCCCTTCTCCTGAGCCGGATGATTTCAATTGACACCCCCGTATCCTACTTCTTCAAGATGCTACACACCTCTAACTATATTCTCCCACTTACGAGCATGTTTATGTTTGCTAGATGGGCCGTTCTCTTCAGACAACAACATAAGTGAGAAGCATTCTGCCCATTTTTTTCAATCGCCACGTCTGAAAACCTGCTATTCTGTGGTAGGTACGAGTGTGCAAAGTGAATTTAAACAAACATGAGGCAAAACAAATTGTATATAACGTGTATAACGTAACCTTACTCTGCAGTCGCTATTTCGTCATCTGCTGCGTGACGACGGTACCAAATGATATGCAGTGCTGTAGACATGATGTAAAGTTGCAAAAGTAACAAATGTTATGTTAATAAATATCCAACCAGATGCAACAGTACGCAGATATTTATTTACTGCAAAGTCACTCTACATGTTTCGGGTGTCACAGCACCCATCATCAGGAGTACTAAAAACTGTAACCGCAACCTCCGGTATACGTCATAATACCGGTACCGCTACTTCCCTCCAACGTGGCCTCAGGCCACGTTGGAGGGAAGTAGCTGTACCGGAGGTTGCGGTTACAGTTTTTAGTACTCCTGATGATGGGTGCTGTGACACCCGAAACATGTAGAGTGACTT
>Ga0136643_10006221_pt1 | contig 17054 bp, 8 predicted proteins | sample TergutLab28metaG_FD_96883 | JGI IMG/M metagenome (GOLD analysis project Ga0136643, IMG submission 96883) | Labiotermes labralis P1 segment gut microbial communities from Petit-Saut dam, French Guiana - Lab288 P1 (version 3) (version 3) | ecosystem: Host-associated > Arthropoda: Insects >... | reverse complement strand
TTTTGTCACTTTTTTGTTGTTAGTTTTTTTTTACAGTGTTTATATTTATTACTTTTATTTATTTCTTTCTCTATTTATTTTTTTTTTTTTTGGGGGGGGCGGCGGAGGGAGACAAAACAGAGAAGTACATAAAAGGATAGAAATTGCAGAAGTAATGAGAGAGCTATATAGCTTTTTTTAAAAAAAAAACATTACATCTCATTTGATTCCATGTATACTTGTGCATGTAATGTGATTCAGTTTTAGGATTGTGTAGAAGTCCAGTATAGAAAGATGATTTGGGTGGTGAAACAGTCAGGGGTGGTGGTGGTATGCACTGGTGGGGCCATGGTGTGCTGGCAAGAGTCGTCATGATACAGAGCATCAAGGGGTGTGAATGTACAGCTGCAAGACTGTAAATTATGGGATGGGTGAGTGTCGAGTATGGTGGAATGATTCTGGCAGGGGGTATAGGGTAAAAGTAGAATAAAAACAAAGTTGAAATTATAACAAAAATATAAATGAAGTAAGGTAAAATATAGTGGTCATTGCTCCATTGGCACTGAGGTATCCACTGAGGCAACTTAGAAGTGACCTGGAATACAGTTGTGGTAAAGTTAAGCAAAGCATAGGTGTGACAGGGAAAGGAGAGATCAACCAAGCCATATAAGCTCTCAGGCCTAGTGAACCAACAATCCTAAACTTATATTTTTTTAAAAACTACAAGATACATTTAGGATTGTTGGTTTACTAGGTTTTGTATACATAAGCCAGAACTTAAAGTAGGAATTTACACATATTAGATAGAAAATTACCATTATATCTATTTAATGATAACTTTTCACCTAATTGATAATTAAATATATTTAAAGGTCATAATAATAAAATTGCTTATCTTTAATAAGTTAAATGAGATATGGTGATGATGCAAAGATCACTAAACAAATTAACTGGTGCAGTGAGGCTTTTTGTACTGTGTATAGAGTTCTTGTCTGGAGTGTTGGCCACCCCTGTAATGTTTTAGAGAACAGGTCATCTTATCATATTCGGCTCTTGTAGATAATATTCTAGAACTGCATAGTACAAAAGGGGTGAAAGTAGTGGTTGCAATAATGTTTATTTCTGCTATAACAAATGCAGCTTCTGTATTTTGACTGCAAGCATTGTACTATTCCTAAACAGAAGAGTCAGTACTTCTTCCTGGCTGCATATAGATCTTTCACGGCATGTAAATATTTTTGCTTATTTTTTTAAGAACTAAAGCAATACATATGTGTGTTGTAGGCATTAAAACTAGTTGCTTCTGTAATACATGTTTGTAAATGTATGCATGTTTCTTGTTAGTTTCGTGTAGTCCTGTATCAGCACATTATTGCTTACGTCATTTTGAATCCTGTATGTTGTGATAACTCTAATTTTCATATCCTGGTCCTGTAACTGTTTTTTATAACTGCTTGATGTGATTATTACTTATGATGTGTGATCATGGTGAAATCTGCTATTGAAATCATGCTCAAGCAATATTTGATTTAAATTTTTTTAACAGAAAAAATTAAGCTCTTTTGTATGCATTTCATATGTGAAAACGTTAGCACAGGCAGTGAATTTTAATACTTGTTTCAGAATCATGTAGAACAGTTTATTCTGTTATGTAAACACAGTCTTGCTTCCACTGAAATGAGTATAAATGGGATGTGGGTGAACATTTAACTCTTTATCTTCCTTCAGCCTCTAAACACTCAAACCACATGAGCATCAGTATAACCATGCCCCACTCATGATAGTAAGCAGCCCTTCACTTTGGGTTATTGTTCTTCTAAATGTTACAGGTATATTTCATTATTACAAATATGTTTGGTCATGTTGTGTGGTTAAGAAGATGAAGCACCCAAATTGTTTATAATCCATTTCTTCTGTGCTTGGATATAAAAGATTTTAAGGTTTTACAGTATGTATCTGCCCAAGAAGACGTCATTGGTTGTGTGTGAAATTGGGTGTACTTGTTCCTTGGGTCCATTGGTATTTTGATTTATTTCACAATCTTTCAGTATTAAACAAGGATGAGAATAAAGTCCAAGTAATTGCCTGTCCAGGATATTGATTGTGTTAATGCAGACATGTATCACATGTCTTCAGAGTTTTTTTAATCACAACTTTATGATATTAGTTACAGTTTATATGATAAAATTCGGTAAGAAGGTGAAATTTGACTTAAATTCAGGCATTCTGATTACATCTTAATGTAATAAGTATGTGTAAATTCTGAAAATAGTGTTGAGTGCTGAAGTTGTTCTGTTGAAAGTTATAGATTTTGACACAATTACGTTGTATGCACCTGTTCATAGGCTGCTTAAAATAAAGCAAGGAAATACAGCAATACATACAACCAAATCTCTGAGTAGGGTTTAGGTTCTGGCACTTGAATAATTGGAAAACCGTGGATAATTTAGAATTTTCACATTTTTAGACACTGTTGTTGTAAAACACACCAAAATGTTTATTGGTAATGTGCTAGAAGCATAATTTTCAAACCAGCAACACACATATCAGGGTTTTGCAATTAGTTCAGCCTGGGAGAATTCACAAGTAGGGAGGCCAGTACCTTTTCTGAAGTATTGTTTGACCAGTATAAAATGTAAAATTAAGACTTAAGACATAAAATCAGTATATGATATTCATGTGCTGAGACATTAAGCATTTTATTGACTCAAATGGAGTCAGGTGCAATGGTTATAACATCATCAGTTTAAGTGACATCTCATCTGTAGTATCAAATATTCTGTGGTACCAGTTAATTCCTAATACTGAAGATGTTAGAATGATGCTCATTTATGACAACATTATTCAGGATGTTTTAACAGTCAGTTATTTTACCCATTTGTGGGCTGAATTTGTCCACAGGCCATCAGTTGAATAACCCTTCCACATAATAATGAAATATACTGGAATCCCATAACAGACAGTAGTCCTATAATTTTACTAGAATACTATTTTGATCTGTAGATGTCAGGTTTTGGTACTTTGTTTTTCTGCCTTCCACATACAGAGTCACTGTAACTGAGATTTGATTGTATGTACATAATAAATCTTGATACTTCCTAATTATTGTCAGTACTCATTTTGTTGGAAAAATCAAATCACAAAGAATGTATCTACTGTTCAGAGATATAAAAGAAAATATGTTGTCTGGCAATGTTGATCATGGAGTTTCAAATCTTTATAGACAGTGTGTATTGGAATGATATGAATTTGAGCTGCGTATAAGGAAGGAAAAGCTGTACTGTGGGAAGTCATAAGAGACTAGTTAGATAAACAGAGGAAGAAGACATAAACTACTGCATCCTGTTTTTATTGTGTTGTTGTACGAACATATGCTTCATTTTATTATGTGTTAACTTCCAAGGATGTGTTACATGGAGGTTTGTGTCCAGGACTTAATTTGTACATTACTCAGAATGGTAATACTGAATATTTTAATAGTGGTTTATTCAGTCTTAACACATCAGTATATAGTCAATAATACATAGTTTGGGCTACATGTTTCAGTTTTACCAAACCATCTTCAGGTCAGTATTTTCCATATGGAGGTACATTTAGTGTGTACATACATTATGGGATACTCTAGTGTTTATATAAAATCATACCAGTTTAAAATTTTAATTTCAAGTTTAAAATCTACTGACAGAATGTATTTTTACAAACGTAAGTATTCCTATCAGTGCGAAGGTACTTTCATAGTAAAACTTATGTCACATCGTATATACATATCAAGTTGTTCTATAACTCATGTCAAATGGATGTTCAATTAAAGTTGTGTTACTCTGGGTGTATATATGCATGTAATTGGAGCCAAATTTTGTCGTATATCTGTGCATATATTCTTAATTCTGAAATAGTAGTTTATATTACAAGTATGCTCAAGCCATCCTATAGGAGGCCAAGTTCAAGGTTGTGTACACGCACACACTATAAACTTGTATCACTTGTATATATGCGTACGTGATTGATCTGTTTATAAACATAGTTTTGTGTCACGTGATGTATTTAGTACGCATTCATGCTTGCTGATGGTATGGCAGATGCGTAAATTGTTGCACGAGATTGATGTATATGTTTCTATTTGATGGGTGTTTTTGTGTATTCTGTGTTGGTATTTCTGTAATAGTAAGCATAATTTTAGTTGGGTGTAGTATTATGACTTAGTTATGGAATAACTGAGAGTGTGCATGGGTACTTATTTTTAACAAATGTCAATCACACAAAAAGACAAAAGATGGAAATACATTAATCTTAGCCCTACGCCTCCAATGATCAGAGGCCTAATAAAAATTCACAAGGCAGATTCCCCCATTACACCCATAGTAAACTGGAAAAATGCTCCAGCATACAGACTAACTAAAATGCTTTCCAAAAAACTTGGAATATACATTCCCCTCCCATACACCTTCAATGTGAAAATCACAATCCAATTAATGAAGGACCTACTTGATATTCCTTATGACCAAAACCTTAAAAAAAAAAAGTATTATTGACTGTGTATTGATATTGTGTTAAGACTGAATAAACCACTCTATTGAATATTGACTAACACAATGGGATGGCTCCCATCAAAATTGAATATTTTATTAACAAAACATGCATAGACACCTCAGAACTGTTTATTGCTCAATCCTAGGCATGGAATTCAAACTTGGAAGCCAAGATAATGACAACAGGGGTATAAATGCCTCGACAGCAAATTAAGTCCTGTTAATGCAGTTGTGATAAGAGCATACATTACATATTTCAGGCATGGTGAACCTTTTTGCTACTCCACTGTTGGCTGGTTGATGAAATACATGTTGCTACACATTTGTAGTCCTATGCGCAAAATTGTGAAAAGCAGCTACCTTTGTCCATATGGAAGAACTCTGTTTCCACTGGACATATTTTCATGAAATTTTGTATTTGAGTATTTTTGGACAATTGTTTGAAGAAATTCAAGTTTCTTTAAAATCATACACGAGTGACAGGTATTTCAGTTGAAGACCAATATACATTTTTGATGATATCACACCTCTTTCTTCATAGAATGAGAAATATTCCAGAAAAAAGTTGTAGATAAAATGAAAACACATTTTGTGTTCAATAACTGTTTTCAAAATTTGTGCCATTTGTGAGATAATGTGGGAAAATATTGTAGAGTCAAGACAGGCCACAGATGACAGTATGGTGCATGTGCAGTGCATGCTGGATAACTAAGGCTACGAAAACACAGAGAATAGTAGTACTTACTGCTTTTCCACTGCAACAATGGTTGCAAGGACCACCTCATGTTAATGTTATTCATGCATTACCCATCTTGGTATACATCCCTTCAGTTCATAGTGTCTGCAGTTTAGATAGTAAAACAAATTGCACATACTTCATTTGAGAGAGAACTTCTTAAATTTTCTCTCTGCTTTTTACAGTTCAAGGTAATCAGCAAGGTAGTGCATTATTATGCTTTCTGGTTACTGTCTTTATGTGGTTAACCACAATGTTGTCAGGAAGGATGTTTAACTAAATCATACTGGGGGGGTGGGGTGGATATGTAAAGTAGTATAAAAATGTATCTTACAAAAAGCAAATGGCTTCATGAACATGAATTATCAAGTGAAACCATACACATGTATAGAAGATACCAGAAATTACTATTACCATCAATTGCCTGTAAGCACCAAAATTGGCACTAGTGCCTGTGGTTCACCATTCCTGTCATTGGTCTAAAAATTAGCACAACTGCTTTACTGCCAACCTGTATGTATATGAATAATGCTGGTTATGAATTTATACCTGGTTCTGCCTGAAATGGTCATATTTAAATGTTTGAAGTTCTAGATTGTGCAGAGTATGTCAGAGTGTTCCAGCTCGGCAAATATATTAAATATGTTGTGTGTAAAAAGTGTAAAATGTCAGTTTTATTGTATAAATTCAGATTGTTCTTTACTGTGAAATGTGAACATTGTTGTAACATGCTCAGTAGAAAACAAAAATGGGACATTTATAAGAAAATAAGTCTTGAACAGTGTACTTGACAATATTCCAGCCTACATATTTTTTTTAAATAGTTTTCAGTATTTCTGCACATGTTCTTCATATTGTTCTCTTAATGCCTACATTGCTACCATCAAGATATTTTGTGCCCAGGTAATTACGATACACAGAAAATAACTGATGTTAAAAACTAGAAACTTAATGAGTTTAAGCTTTCAGACTGTTTCATGGATGATGAAGATGATAAATTTTTTGTGTTCATATGGACTTGAACTGTAATGCTGACATATTGGAGGAACATGTTACATGTATGATAATGACCAGTGTTTAGTCCTGAAGAAAGAAGCTGGATGTTGATCCAAAACATTAACAACACAGGTCACTGCCCTGTGATGCCAGCACCCAAAAATATGATCACCATCAAAGTTTGTAAACTTTTCCAAGTGGTTTGTTGACTTCCAACTCTGAACATTCATTTAGATGGTTACCGATTTTTAGGAGGAACCTGCCATCTCCACCATCAAAATATTCGCACCTTAAATTTTCATACAAATTTAAATGTTAAGTCAGACGTGGTATATGAAGACGTGCATTTCTGATCTTACTAATATATGTATATGCCCACATATATTGTAGACTTCTTTGGTAAACATTATGCATAAATTAGCAATACTTGTGGATCTCCTACCAACTAAACTCTGTTGAGGCCACTGAAAGTAGTCCCATGGATGATGGGGATGATGGTGCTTGTGGCTTACCAGTCAGTTCTGCAGGATGGTTTTAATGTACACCACTGTTTTTAAGCAATGAGCATTGTCTGCACATCTTCAGATATTATTGTTGTGTTCATGAGTTGTGTGTCTCCAGTCCACATTATGCATTCAGTCCTGCTGTTTTACTCTTTATACAAAATTTCAGTCTATTACTGTCATACTATTGAACAAAGAAATAACAGAATAACATTTTTTAAAATTATTTTTGGGACTCTTATGTATGACACTTTTTAATCCACTGTTGATTTGTTGTCTTTTGCTTTACTTCTGCTTACCTGCTTAGCATCTGAAAGACTCAAATTTCCAATTCATTGGATTTTGTTACTGATGTATGTAGGGAACTACTGTAGTTAATTCCCTTATATGATACCTTGGACATAATAAGTAATGAACTGTTATGCATGTAATACTGTAACAGTCACAGCAGAAGTGTAACATCAGTAAGGTAAAGGTGAAGGTGTTCCTGTCCTTTCTTAAGCACCATGCCAAGGGGTCCACTCGTTTTTAATCATGGCACTGGATGGATATGAGTGACAGCTGCATTTTACCCATTAGATACTAGACTGAACTGGCTGGTCTCAGTGTTGTGGATAAAATTCCCTTTCTCCTTCTGGCAGTTGATTGTCCAGTCAGTAGTTTAACCACTACACTGGCCTATCCCACCTTTCATATACTGAGAAATGCCAGAAATTCTTATTTATGTTTTGGGACCAGTTCATTGCTTGTATAGCATGTAGCCCGGTCATTGTATTGACTGAGCTGTCACAGCCTCTAGTGATTGAGTAATACCAGGACAAGTATGTAGCCATATATGAATAATAAAAATCTAGTGTATGTTCTGTTTCAGTCATCATTTGTACAGAACAGATATGATTAATCACAAGCAAGCTTGGTTTTGTTACTTTGGTTTCAATGGAGTGACTATTTGCTTCCATGTTATTGGAACGAATGTGTTAGCATCAGCAGGGGGTTTTGTCTTTGTGACATGTTGCAAGTGCTCAAACTGTTTTCCTGTGTATAAAGTGTTGCAGCTAAAGGTTCACCCATACTTCCACTTTTTCATACATCTTCATTTCATATTGCATAACAAAGCACAGGAACAACTTTACCTTGCAGAGTATTTTAAATTTTGTAGCAGAATTGTGATTTAATTATCACATTCCCGTTCTCTGTCCACGACATGCCTGATCTTACCAATGTTTCAGTCAGGGACTGTTCATCTTACTGGTACATGCTTGTTTAGTAGAATTAAAGTGAACAAAACTTTTTTGTTTCATCGTATTCTAATAAAATGAAAGATTGAAGTGAAAGTTTTGTGCATAAAAGGTAACATAAGAATTTTTATATTTTGAGAGAGTTGTACTTTTATTTCATATGTTTGTTTTTTGATAGCAAGAGGTCATAATTTGAAACGGGAAAATGCCATCTGAAATAAATTACTTTACTGAAGTGCATTTCTGTGAACAGTTGCTGCTAACAGACTTCAGTTCACATTTAATTAAGATAATCAACAAAACAGAGTTTCTCCATAACAAATTTTAATCGAAATCATTGAGTAGATTTGTAGGTGGAATTATATTCCATCTAAAAACTTACTCAAAATATGCAATTGGCAGATACTGCTCCTTTATGTACTAATTTTATGCACTTGATGGATATAAAACGTGAAAATCAACACATTACTGGTACATGATATTGAATGATCACATGCTTAAGGATGTTGTCAGGAGGTAATGCAGCAACAGTGTTTTGGAGACTGTTGTGTCTCCATCATCAGGGTAAACCACAGTAAAGGAGATCTTAGTGCATAGGCTCCAAAATGTGTACAAATTTCATCACAATTGGCAGGCATATCCACATAGTAGCAGACCCTGTTTTTTCTGTCTCTCTTTTTGATGAATGAAATGTACTGTCAAGTTTGTTACATGCATGATGTGTAGGACATCCCAGACAACTCAAAATTTCAGGTTAATAGAATCAAATTGTAGTGTGGAAACATTTCATTGTGATGTATTGGAATTGAACTGTGTTGATAGAAATGCAGCCCTCATGTTTCAAGAGAAGTGAAACCAAAGATGTTTACTTGTAACATTTCTGTAGGCTACCTCGGTCTGCCAGAGGAAGAACAACCAGCTTGTACAGGCTGCCAACTGTTAGATTACAGTGTATTGCATTGGGAAGGCTTGTCAGTCCTCCTTTACTTCCCATACCTGCTGCCATTTTTGTAATATATTTTCAACCCTTCAGCAGTCTTAATTGCATCTGTCTTTTTCTGCATGCATGTGTGTGTGTGTGTGCTTGTGTGTACATGCTTGTCTGTGCTGTGTTTGGTTCTTCTCTAAGGTTCAGTGTTAAAGTATTTTCTCCCATTTCTTCGAAAAGCAACTGGTTCTTGATGAGTCACCTAGTTTTAATCCTGTTACACTGACATTGCCATCGTGCATTGATGTTTACATAGCAAAAGAACAGTTGACTGAATGTAAAGCCCTCTTGTTTTGTGTTACATGCTCTTTATTCTTTCTCTTTGTGTGTACCAAATGGTGTAGTGTTAACATTCCTGATAGATATTTGGGAGATGCTTGTTTTGAATCTCAGCCTAGTCGTTGGCTGTTCTGATTGAGGTCTTTCATGATTTTCCAGATTCACTCCAAACATATGGTAATGCAACCCCTGTACAAGCCAATTACAGACCCCAAGAGTTTCAGGAGGTTGAGGCTGCAAGATTTTGAGACACTCAGTACATGCAGGGGTAGGGTCAGCCCTACTCACTGGCAACCTCTACACCCCTGGAAATATTCCTGGTACTCATTTCAGTTAGAGGCTGAGGTTATCCCAAGGCCATAGTGTGGCAGGTTTGTCAATGAAAAATTTCAATGACATGTTTTGTAAAAGCTTGAGGTGTAGCTGGGTAGATGATGGGTTTATAAATGGTGCACCAATAAAATTTGTCAATTTTTAGAACTCACTCTTATTAAGTTTACTGCAATGGCAGGGCCAAATTTTGTGTCATTGTCCTTTGCAAGTCATGCAGTTTCATACCCTAGTGTATGAAGTGGAAGAAACTGTAGTGGATGCAGCCAGTTCAAGGATGTCTTGAATGAAGATACCGGTGCTCTTCAAAGACTATTATGTGTGATAAGGCACACACCCTCCTTTGGTTATGTGAGTAAACAAAACTGCCAATACTGAAGTGGTAAACAGCTGTGTCAGATGTTTGAAAAACTGCTGCACACATCAGAAGCACCTTTCAATGTAGATTTTGAGCTTTTCTGATTACTGGATAGTGCGTCTCTGAGAAAGAAACTGTACCGTGACTGTAAACTTAGCATGACATGGACCAATACTGGGTATAAGTGGATGCTGATGACATTTAAGCCAAGCTTTGGCTTCTGGAAGACAGTGCACATAGCGCACAGCACGTGAATCAGTAGATTGTTTTAGACCCTCGTTCCCAGGCACTTCCTATCACATTTTGGTGACCACCTGGCCAGGGAGTTCTCGTGATGTCTCTATGCCTGACCGTTTTCTAGGGTACGCTTGGCAGCCAAAGTGTATGTGAATGAACGTGGCATAGTCAGGGAGTTGAAAGAGCACATAGGGGTGAAATTGGAGCCACTGAAGAACGTCTGTTATGAGCAGTTGGGTTAATTTTCAATCTTGATTGCAAGAATGCATTGCATGCCAGGGAAAGCATATAGGAAACATATATTACATGACATCTTACCATCAATCCTCCAGTTTTTTTATTATTATTATTATTATGCAGCCTGGCTAATTAGAATGGTAGCCTGTAAATTGTCACATTTATTTTGTTGTATATGTACTTTCTTTGTAGTCTGGAACTGAAATGTTGGGCACCTTATCTCATTTGAGTTATGAGTTATTTAGTTTCTGATCTTGGTAGATCTAAATTTATCATTTGTGTAAAGTGCAGCTGGAGTAAATATTGATGGGCTTTTGGGGAAAAATGGAGAAAGTACAGCATGGACGATTTTTCTTGTGCCATTTTCAATGGTCAGGTTTTTCTTTTTTGTAGATGAGGAAAGCATCATGTTGGGAAAACTTTTTATCATTGTATTGATCTCTTGAAATTCAAAATACAGTTGCTGCTCAGTTTGTTCAACATCCAACCATATCTTAACTTTGAAGTGTCTACCCTAATTGCATAAACCCTCTGAAGCCTACAAATCATGTACCATGTATGTAAATATTAAATTTGTATTTCACAGTGAACAGTGCATCACCATTGCAAAGACAAGCCAGTTATTGCTGTTTAGTGATATAGTTCTTGTTTATTCTGAAAATCATAAAAATTCCATTGTGTAGGTAAAGTGTAAATGGCAAGAGTGATGGTACACTCATGGTCATCCTGTTCACTGGTAGACAGGTAGCAGGAGACTAATGTTGATGCAAAGGTCAACTTTGCTGGTTCAAGTCACAGCATAAGTTTTTCCTTTCACTTTTTCAGATGCTGTTTTGACACAAGTACTCATATAAGTTGTGCTTTCATGTAGAAAAGATGGCTTCTGGGCTTTGCCCATTGTCTGGTGCCTTTTCTGTACCACTAGATTATGGTTAAGTCCAGATACTAAGTAGTCCTGATTGTTGTATATAGTGTTTAGTTTTGTTCACAATCATACATCACAGTCTATGAAACGTCAGTCATCTTGAACATACAAATCTAATCTGGGTAAGACAGCAAAGTCTCCAATAAAGCACCACTGTTTGCCACAATTTGTGGAAGTAAATAGAACTGCTAACAGGGAACTTAGCTTTTACTGATTTTCATGGGTGCTAAGTGAGGGTGGCACTCTTAACAGGGTTTAACTGTATGCAGTGAAGCATGAAATCAGTTGTTAACCCTTTCCATGCTACAGGTATGTCATGTGACACTCCATTCCAAGTAGCCAAAAGAAGGAAACTAGGCACAAAAGAGGGTTAGTAAGCCAGTCTGTACTTAATGTACGTGCGTTTATTTTAAAATTGCAGCCCTCTGGGATATAATACCAAATGTTTAGTTTGAGAGGTACGAACAATTTTCAGGAATGCAGTGTCTCCATTTTCATAGTTCTTCCAGAAGCTGTACCTGTTTACCAAATTACATGGGATCATAACCCAGAAAGACCATTATCTCAATACTGTCACCCTGACAACCTCAAATATCATGCATTTTGTTTACTACTACATGTGTGTGTGTGTTCATACATATACATGTCAAAGTCAGAACTTTTTATAAAATGAATTTATACCTCTGATTGCAACAAAATTCATGTGCATGTACGTTCATTTCCTGGCTTATTAGTAAGTCCTGACTAGCACAAAAGTTGGACAAGGACAGCATTTCATATATCTTGTCATTGACATACCTTTCAGTATTTTGGCCTGTATTGACATAAATACTACTACTAATAAATTTCAACTTGTCTTAACATTGAGTAATCAAGACTGGGATAAGTGAGCTGACTGCTACATATAATAAGTATGTATCAGTAACTGCTTGTAGCTTCATTTGGATTCTACCAAGTGCTGGAATGCATGAATGTGAGATTTGTGGATATGAGAGTAACAGCATGCCTGTGTAGTATTGTAGTATAGCTTTTTCTTACCGAGCAAGCTAGTTACCAAAGAGAGCTTAGAGCACTTTTTTAAATAATAGCATATGGTTCATGTTACTGTGTCTTGGGCTTGGCAGCAAGTGTGTGTTGTGTTGTGTTGTATTGTGTTGTGTTGTGTCATATTGTACAGTTGTGGTTGTCTTAAACAGTTATTTTAAACTGAACTTTTGTATATATTGTCACTGGTGAAAACAAGAAGGTTTTTCATAATAGCATAATCATAATGTGGTTATACAATACATTTAGATTTTCTTCTAATGCCACTATGCAACAAAGTATATATTTGCTGAGTTGTTATGTATATATTGCAAATTGTTTTCTGGTGTAATTGGCTTAGTTTAAACATTTATTGATTTTGATTGTATTAATGTGTAATGTATAATCCATGACAATTTTATTCTGAGAATGAAACTTCAGATAAGTTCAGATGAGTTTTAAGCTTCCCTAGTGTTAAATGATTACAAGGATCCATGTGAATTGTGAAGACAATACAGACAGTAGCAGAATTGCTCACATATTTGTGTTCTTGAGGTTTACTTTATTTAAGATATTAAAATCTTTTCCACACCTTTCAAAAGTGACTGAAGAAGTAGCAGCTTATTTTTACATCATTGTTACCAGTTGCTCTTTTACCTTTGGTAAATTACAGTAAGACCTGTGACAACTTTTTGTTCTCTGGCAACAAAAACAGTAGGCCAACCTATTTGTAGTTTTGGCTTTAATCAAGTATTGATGTGAAGATTACAGTCCTCAGGGATGTGATGTCATGTACTTTTGTAGGAAGATACAAGCATCTCAGAGGAACCTGCTGACCTCTTGTATCCTGATGTTGGAGACAAACATTGACAGTTCTCCTGATTGAAATTGCCCTTAATGGTGACAACCCATCACGCTAAAAATATGTAAAGCATTTCAGTTATCTGGAGTTTTATCCTCAAGTATGTTTGTCTTAGACTGCTGAAAGATGTTGTTCCATTAGTTGGACCATAATTGATTTCATGTATTTGAATTTAGAAGGTGGATTGTTTTTGTGACATGAGAATACTGTTTTGTTGTGTCTAGAGATAAGTAATGTTTGAATTATTGTTGGCAGATGTGGGAATTGCTTAGCATTGTCTCAACTTGCAGAGTGCATATCACAACACTCGTGCAGACAAGTTGTACCATTTCCCACATTCTTATTTTCCAGTCTGCTTCATTTTATGTTCAGTTCATTAAAATCTTAATTTCATGTCATCAAATGCGTACAGTATCCTGCATGATTCTGGACTTCTGACTCGGAAAGAAATCATACATTCATTGATTGTCTCATGTGCTCAAATTTGTAAGGTTTGGAGTTAAATGTCTTAAGTGTATAGCCTTACAGGCTTTTTGTGTTTTGCTCAATTCCTTTAAGGAAATTCTTGGAACCTTAAATTGATTATAACCAGATTACTGTCCTCAGGGTTATCACATAGTAGTTTGGAAGTTGGAATCCTCCAAAATGTGGGTACCTGTCTACTGAGTTGTATAGCATCATGCCCCAAAATGCATAATTTGAATGCTCACCACTCTTGAGAACCAAAAATCCCATATGGTCTTAGCCACTCAACTTCGACTTTAAACACACACACATCATTCAAAAAACTCTGTTTCATAAATATATACATTGTCTTATTTAATACATCTGAAAAAAGTAATTGTATTACAAGGTAACTGTATTCCATACACTACAAAACTGCTGTTAATACATCAATATTGCAGTCTGCTGGAATGTGAAGTATGGTAGTTGGGTACCAACATTTCAGAGCAGTCTGGTGCATTCATTTTCTTCTTCCCTGAAGGTAAGAGCTGCAGGTTCCTCTGAAATATTTGTACCAATCAGACTGTTCAGCATCACATCTCAGGCAACTGCTCTAGGTATTCGTTGCCATAAGAGCCTCATATTTTTACAAGTGTGAGAGATTTGTGTTTTTTATGGCAGTGATAAGAATAATGTCTTTTGGAACATGATACCATGTAGTCAGGTAGAAAGTTGCTAACATTTTGGAGGAATCTGCTGCCTTCATCTCCTCTTCTCCCCTAAAGGTAGACGCAGTAGGTTCATCTGAATCACAGGTGAACATATTCCAAATTACACGGCGTCACATCACAGAAGACAGCAGTCCTCATGTAGCTGAAGTGAACTATGTTCCATGTTATACAGTTTCATGATGTAGATCATGTTATAATGGTCTTCTTCTAAGAAATGAAATTTAATATGTTTTTGTTTTTATAGTATACTACATTGGTGGATATCTACAGAACAGATTTGGAATAGATTGTTCATGCTGTTTGGATATTCTGATTAACAAAGCTTCATAAGCTGTTTCCCTCTCCAGTCAGTATTTTTAAATTCTGTATCAGAAAGAGAGTCCAGTCATCCATTAAAAAATGCACAAGGTTGAAACCCTGAAATACAGAAACAGCACTTCATCAGTGTGTGGGGCTAAATGGGAAAAGAACATGTGTTCAAGTTAATGAAGTACAGTATTTTAAATTCAGTTCTGTAGATTTTGTTTTTTTTATTTTGGCTCTCATTTTCAGATAAGTGATGATAAACATATTCAGTCACTTAAGACAAAATTGTGAAATAATTAGAAAATTATTAATTTTTTAAACTTTGAATTTGTACAAGTATTTGTAAAGTGACATGTCCAGTTGTGAGAGTATGGAATCTGTATGATATTGAACTTAGAATGCAGAAGCTTTTTTTTATCCCTCTGTCCATGCCTTCTGTGTGTGAGCATGTTCTGTACTGATAAAGGTCAAGAATTGGGACTACATTGAATTTGTGATGTGCAGAGAACGTTGGTTTGTGTTTATTACATTTCTCATACTTTGATCAAAGAATGTGCCATTTTTAATTTGAGTTTTTTTAATACTACTTTAAGGACTTTATACAGGATACTCAGTTTATCTGGAAGCTATCGTTTTGACTTTCTGTTGCCATGTGTGGGCAGTCAGCTCATTGGGCTACAATAATACAGTAACAAGCTGACAGAAAGTGCAAACCATTATTTTTTCAAATTTAATAGTGACCCTGTATATAAAGTTGTTTTTGCATTATATAAAATTTAAGAATTAAGTCAACTGTACTGTTGTCCTTGAATTATTTGTAGCCCATCTGTTACTAAACTTAGGATTAGTTGTTTATGGTAATTTGAATATGTTTTGGCAGTAATCTTTCAGCTATATATCCATGGCCAGTATGTTGAATTCAGGTTATTATCTTTGCAGTATTAACTTTTCTCACTCTATAATTATGTCTCATTTAAACATTTTTTTTTTTGCACTGTGTTAAGTTCTTTTAAGTGACTTTGCAGAAAAGATCACTAATCTCATGACTAGTGTTACTTTTTAATTTAAATGTTATTTTAGTTGGTTTGGTAAATTATCCTTGCAAGCTAGGATCATGTATTGTAAACCAGAAGTACTTTTCCACCCTTGTCATCTTCTGTAAACGTTGCTCTTTCAGACTTAAATGACATCATATTGTTAAACATATTTTGAAAACATACTGCTTTTCTTAACTATAATTGTCAACATTCATTAATATTAATTGATGTCAGAAAGTGTCATGATTTATCTCTCATAAATCAGGAAATTAATTAAAATAAGAAGAGCAAGGAAAGGCAGTACATTTTATTTCCTTGAAAAGCCAGTTGCATATGAAGTATGTGGTAAAGATTGCTTCCTCCTGAGATGTTACACTAATGTTAACAATCACTATTAAAAGAACCTAAAATCTCCAAGATATAATTAAATGTTCATTTCCATGAAGCTATACCTGTACTTCAGGTGAGAATTTGGTGGTGCAGATTTGAAGTTTGATGGTAACTGTGCAAGTTCATCTTCTCAGGCAGTGAGCCATGTGAAGATGGAGTTCATTTGGAGATTGTCAGTGTTTCCATTATTGTGGGCTGATAAGATTAATGAAATGGCCAGTCATCAAGATACCCACAGTCAGCAGTTGAACATGACACTAGCTCCAAGAGTGTTTGAAACATTAGCTGCAAACTCCATCTTCACACAGCTGATCACAAGGGAAGACTTCTTTGCTTTACCATATTAAGATTGCTTATTGTAGATGTGATGCCTTGTAGTCTGCTGTAAATGTACAGGTGTTTCAAAAGAACTTGCTGTATCCATCATCAGTTACTAAGACTACAGTTGCTATAAACAGTGCCATGAGACCATCATATTTAAGATGTATTAACTTCCATGATGTTTGAAGCCTAAATTGCCTATGGTGTCAGTGAATAAGGTCATAGTGAGGATGAAAAATTTGGTGTTCTTCATGTCCTTTGCACTGCCGAGTACTCATACCTTCATATCATGCCTTTTAAAATATATATGTAAATATTAAGCAATTGGGAGGGAGATGTATAGGGTCTTGGTGGGGAAACCGGAGAGAAAGAGACCACTGGGGAGACCTAGGCATAGATGGGTGGATAATATTAGGATGGATCTCCAGGAGGTGGGATGTAGGTATATGGACTGGATAGGGCTGGCCCAGGATAGGGACAGGTGGCAGACGCTTGGGAGTGCGGTAATGAACATTCGGGTTCCGTGAAATGCGGGGAATTTCTTGACTATCTGCAAACCAGTTAGCTTCTCAAGAAGGATTCTGCACCATGGAGTAAGTAAGTAA
>Ga0136643_10006218_pt1 | contig 17058 bp, 6 predicted proteins | sample TergutLab28metaG_FD_96883 | JGI IMG/M metagenome (GOLD analysis project Ga0136643, IMG submission 96883) | Labiotermes labralis P1 segment gut microbial communities from Petit-Saut dam, French Guiana - Lab288 P1 (version 3) (version 3) | ecosystem: Host-associated > Arthropoda: Insects >... | reverse complement strand
TAAGTGCAACAGTAATACAGGAACTGGATGTAAGATTTGAGGTTCTCATAAGTGCAACAGTAATACAGGAACTGGATGTAAGATTTGAGGTTCTCATAAGTGCAACAGTAATACAGGAACTGGGTGTAAGATTTGAGGCTATCATAAATGTATCAAAATTAGTCTGTGACTCCCACACTGTCTGGTACACAGGTACCAATATTTCAGAGGAGCATACTGCCTCCATCTTCTGGGTAGACAAGTGAGTTGCATGGGGTAAATGGTACACAGTGAATGGAAAAGTGGGGCTGGAACCCAGGTCTCATTACATAATGTATATTAAAAAAAAAAAGCAATCCCATTACACGCCTGGACAGGTCCAGAGGGTTCCAGAAGGTTAAGGCTCGCAGCTTTCAAGACAATTGACACATGAAGGTTGTAAGGTTGTCAGCCCTACACACCGGCCACCTTTACCTCCAGGAAAAATTCATGGTACTCATTTCTGTTAGAGGCTGAGTCAGCCCCAGGGCCACTGTGCAACTGGAGTGGTTATATCAATGAGAATTCCAATGACACCATCGGGAATTGAACCCACAACCTCAACCAACTGTGCCACCGCGTACCCCCATTACATAATACGCAAGTCATTACAAGTGTCATATATCTGTTCATTACATCTCCAGCATCAGTGAACAGCATCATGCCTCCAGCATTCCAAACCAGTACACAGAGCACAAATAATAAAACGAACAGAATAAATTCAAGAAAATGTTGTTTACCCTAGGGAGAGAAAAAATATGTTCATCTGGCTAACAAATACCATGAAATTAGAAGCAATATAACCCAGAAAGGACCACAGTCTTCATTTTCATGACTGTGAAATCCTAACATCTTACTTATGTAATGTCACTAATAATGCATAAGCTAGAAAGGAAATGCAACTGACCACAATCATTTCCTGCTGCATAACTGATGTATGGCTCCACCTCATCAAGCGACACAATCTTGAAAGATGCAACAGGTGTGGAACCTGGCTGCGTTGAGATCATTCCCCGAAACCTAGTTACACTCCACGTGCGAACATGATTATATTCACTGCATACAGACACAAGGAACTTCTCTGATAAGGTCACCTGCAACAATTCAAAATGTGTCATTCATATTTATCCATGTTGATACACTATGCTCAGATAAAAGTCCTACCGAAATGAGAATTATCACATCCTCATGCTGCTTAATATACATAGTATGAATCCTATAGTAAAACCAACTAGATGCACCAGTGTATCAAATTTATTTATTTTAGAATGATACTATACATGTTTCGGACAGTCTTTCTGTCCATCATCAGGAGTTCAAGACTGTACACACAGCAACAGGCATTTGTCAAACAGATACTGCTGTCTGCTTGCTAGCATACAGCAACAAATGCCTGTTGCTGTACGTACAGTCTTGAACTCCTGATGATGGACGGAAAGACCGTCTGAAACATGTAGAGTGTCATTCCAAAATAAAATAATTTGATACAATGGTGCATCTGGTTGGTTTTACTATAGGAATAATATTATGATGCACGGCCCTATGAACGTCCAATTCAGAGTATGGTCTGCAGGGATGCATTGTCATGTAATATGGTATACAGGTAAGAGCATTCATCCTTCTACCCTGCAGATGCAGGAGGTTCGTACAAAACGCTGACAAGTACCCACCAAAATACAGTGTGACAGATGCAAACAGGAATTCCAAACAGCCTCACGTGTTCTTTGTGATTTTGAGACACCGGCAGCATTGTGATTTAGGCACCTGGGTCATCATTTCTTGGAAACAGGTGACTTTGCTGACTTTGATGTGTGTTGGACCATGCATCATTGTGATAACTGAAGAATAAGAACCATCTAGATGCTACTTATTATTTTATTGTGCTTCTAATAGGCTCAAATTGTTTCAGACACTACTATGCCCATCATCAGGAGCTCGCGACTATAATGTTGATTACCACATTGGTCGTTTCATTCTTGGTTTGCTGCTTGTTGGAGGTTAAGTGCGGTTAGGCTGGAGTAGTGTCCGGGCTGCAGGCTATAGGCTGCAGCCCGGACACTACTCCAGCCTACCCGCACATAACGTCCAACCTACAGCAAACCAAGAACGAGACGACCAATGTGGTAATCAACATTATAGTCGCGAGCTCCTGATGATGGGCATAGTAGTGCGCGAAACATGTTGAGCCTATTTGAAGTACAATAAAATAATAAGTAGCATTTAGTTGGTTCTTATTCTTCAGACTTTGCTGACATTCCATCAGTAAGGAATTGCACTTTGTTCCAAGTGCACAGCTGCTGAATGCTTCAGCAAAGGGTTGAACAAAAGATCAGCAACAATTCAGGTGCAAGGTTCACTGCAGTGCCTGCCCTAATGCAGTCTAGCCTAGTCTACTCTACTCTACCAAAATACAAAGCCTCAAATCCCAGAGGACTGTTATCTTTTGAAATAAATAAAACAATGTGTAAGAAAATACATTGTTTACTGAGAATATGACAAGGCATAACATGTATAAGAAAGCTACAACACTATGAGAAATATCAAAATAAAAGATGCTATGTTTTTTTTTTTGACATCTCATTCTAACACACACCATAACGAAATGTAATATCACACTATTCACAAGCTCCAATAAAACTAGGCAAACAATAATAGGTTGGATGCACTGTATATAGACCAGGTCACAATGGCATCTGGTCAAAAGATGACACCCAAATGTGATTCTGACTGACCAGTTCTTAGCTTTTTGAATTACGCTTCTGCAGCTGCACAGATTATACAGTGCTGAATGAGACGGGAAAATGACTGACTTTGAATATAAAACTATCAATGTCTGTGATTAGCTGGGGCTGATAAAACCCATCATGAACACCAGATGCACAGACAATGAAACACCATTTTTAACGTAGAATACCTTCTGGTAAAGAGAACTTACAAAAGAACTGCAAGAAGCAGAGAATATTTGAAAGTTTCTTTTTACTGAAACAAAAACTTTTTACATATAACATACATTATGTCATGGGTGTCCAACCTACACCCTGTGGCCACATTTGTAAATTATGTATATAATATAAAAATTATATAATAATTTATGGGGCCAGATATACCATTTACTGTGATTTTCACATGCGCCCTCTGCAAACTAGCACACAAAAATGGTTGTGGCTCTTTGCCAAAATGGTTGGATGCTCCTACATTAAATGACTGAAGAACAGTCTCACTCCATAAACCATCAAAACAACCAACCACACTTAATGACATACAGAGCTTGACTCAGCTCAGAGTCTCTGTGTGATTGTGGGGGAAGACAACTCACCAGCCATGTTGTCTGAGCCAGATTTGTAGGAACCAGCCACAGAAGGTTGAAACAATGGTATTAAAATGGGTGATCATGAGAGGTTAAAATCCTGAATACAGTGGCTTACGGAATTTAACAACCTATGGTATGCTAAAGACTGCAACCACAGTACACTTATATTTCAGCTTTTACCTGGACATGCTGTTGAAAACCACAAATCGTTATGACAGGCCAACCTGCAATCCAGCTGAGATTAAAACTCATAGTTCCCAGATAAAAATCTGCAGAATATTACTGCTAGACCAGTCTGTATGGTGTTCTGTCTACTGACAACATTAAACTATACAAACCAACATGACAGAACATTGTGCGGATCGGGTAACTTGATACATGAGCCTCCTAACACTGCATACAGCTGCGGTCAGCATGGTCCGGTCACTGCTTGTGCAAGTCCGCACAGTCAGGCAGCTATATACCTGTTCCAAAAATGTCTACTTTGTTAGGAGTGGGAGTAAATTGTCTATCGCAATAGAAATGCTTCTGTTAAGGTTAAATGTTGTGTTTTAATAGTACTTTCTTTTGTTGAAAACTGAACTGTTACAAAGAAACTGCAGAGTCCTGCAGGATACGAGACAATCAGTGGCGTACCGAGGGGGGGAGGTTTGGGGGGTGCAAACCCCCCCCCCAAAATTCCGAAGGCCCTCCAAAATCGTGCAAACTCAACCCAATTGTGAAAACTGTTTAAAATTGCTGAATTTAGGATGCCAACACCCCAAGATGTTTGGAAAAAAGGCAGTAAAATTCTAAAACTACCTAGGTTCACAATTGTTTTACATTAGCAATGACAAATAAATTGGTCGTCATTATAAATAGTCTTAAAGTACCAAAAATTAATAAAATTTTACTATATGAAATGAAATTTCTTGTACCAAATGCAGCTGCCTCCAGAATCCCTGACTAGAGGGCTACTGCCCCAGATCCCCATTCTCTCTCTCCTCTGTCCTCAACTGAATTTGTTGAACCCCCCCCCCGAACAAAATTCCTAGGTACGCCACTGGAGACAATGTTTTTGAAATGCAGAAACAATGTTTTGAGCTGTGTGTGCTGTGTTTCCCCGCTGACCAGCGTGTCTCTTCAACCCTGCGCTAGAAGGGATCAAGCTATCTTACGCAGACATTACTTACTTTTGTGACAGGGCTCTGGTGCACGGTGAATGTTTGGAATAGCTGTGGACCATGACCCACAGTTTCTGGATGCTGCACAATAACACGGACTGTTCCTGAACTGGTGCCGTACGCAATCTCAATCCAGTTGCCACACAAACCTAACACAAATATAATATCACCCCACATACACAGCACAATAATTCAATGTATGATTCCATGACAAATATGTTGTGTTTTGTGCCATGAATGCAACAACCCCCAGATCAGATTCCAAACTTAAAAACTAAGGCAAAAATACGGTTCAAAGTTCACAATATTTATTCTGACAACTGCACAAAAATAAGACCATAGTTTATAAACATATGACATTCCTCCTATATGTTTTGGCCTACAATTACCATCTTCAAGGAGGTGGTTACCAAAGGAAATAATAGTTATGTCTAATTATATTACAGATGTGCTGATATAAAGCTACAATACATATAATAAATAAATTACATGGTAAAATGTTTTAAACTTGGAAAATATTACATGTATTCATTTGTATCCCAATACTTTGTTGCCCAAATGCAAACAAAAATGCATGTAAGAAGTATCCCAAACAACAAAAGTATCATGATACATATAAATACATGTAATCTGTTCCAAGTTGGAAACATTGTATACCATGTAATTTTATGTTTATTGGACCATGCATCATTGTAATAGTTGAAGAATAAAAGACCAACCTGACGTCACTTGCTAATTTATTTCACTTCTTATGTGCTCAACATGTTTCGGACATTAATATAGCCATCATCAGGAGCTTGCAACCGTGCTGTTGAATTACTACATCGGTCGTTTTGTTCTCGGTTCGTTGTGTGTTGGAGATTTGGTGCGGCTGGGTTTGAGTAGTGTCCGTGTTGCAGGCTGAAGCACAACTTGAACAAAACGACCGATGTGGCAATTCAACAGAATAGTCGCAAGCTCCTGATGATGGCTATATTAATGTCGAAAACATGTTGAGCACATAAGAAGTGAAATAAAATAGCAAGTGACATCAAGTTGGTGTTTTATTCTTCAACCATGTAATTTATTTAACACTTGTATTTTAGCTACATATCGGCACATCTCTAATACATTTAGCTATAACTATTATTTCATTGATAACCACCTCTATGAAGATAGCCAATATAGGCCAAAACATATAGGACAAGTAGCATACATTTATAAATTACCGCCTTTATTGTTGTGCAGTTGTTACAGTCCGTAATACGGATGCTGTTACACATGGTTTACAGTACACAGCTTATGCCAGTTTTATAGAGGAACTGGATGATTTTAATGCAAAATTTATCTGCACATGACTATTTACAACTATGATAAATAAGTGTTCTCTTGTTATTACATTACAAGATGTGTGCTGACCTACGTGCTTACGAAACTATTTCAAAGTACAACAAAGTTATGGCAATACTCGTATTTGAATTTACGTGCCAAACTGTAAAGCGCAGTACACACATTGCCAACCTGGTAACATACATTCCATACAAATGTTATTTACGTTCGTAACAAGCACTGCAGTACAGTCATTTATAAGAGTGAAATTTTCAGATGGGTTTTCCACACACCAAGTATCAAAACACATCCACTGAAATTAGGATTCAAATTTGCAAAATTTTCATATATAATAAGAGTATCTGTCCCAATACATGGAGAAGATTAAACGGTATATTCACTCACACCAATCTGGTATCACGGTAATTTATTTTCAATATAACTATCTCAATTCAAGGCACTGCCATGTTGCTACTTCTTGGGGCTCGGTTTTCTAATACTTTGAAGACTGATTTCTTCTGGGATGTGACATGTTGTTGGGTGTGTAGTCCCAGACACTCTGAACGAATGTTGCGCCTTTAAGTTCGGGGTTAAACGGTCAAAAACCCTCAACCCTGAAGATAAAGACATTATGATCCTTCAAACTGTCAGGAAATACAAACCAAATGAAGGTGTCACATCACAAAAAAATTGAATGTTCAGCAACACCACTGCAAAAATCTTGAATCTTGTATTCTGATATTTTGTTCATCTTCACATGGCAATATACTAGCCAGATTTTCAAGCTCTGAACAAAAATTTGGTGTATGTGAAATATTTGTTAAAAGTATTGTTCAAGCGGTATTTCTAATATGTAATAATAATATTAAAACGCTGCCACACGTAATTCCAGTTCAATATACCTTCCTTTTTAATGAAAACAAAAGCTCTGAGAACATCAGACAATTTAAAACTTTTACCTTTAAGTTTAGCAGTAACACATACTATATACAAATGTATCCACAGACTGATGCCAATCCAATGCATGATTTTTCATTCAGCCTGTCCCTACAGCCTGGTCCAGTTTTACAGGCCAAGCTTAACTACTCAGTTTTATAAGGTCAGAGTAAAGTTCACCCCATAACATGCCATGAAGGTGGGGGGTGGGGATAGAGGCATAGCTCTACCCTTTCTTTAAACCTCAGTGATAGAACGGAGTGGGCGGTCAATGCCACACCTCAGCTACTTTACCCCCAAGAAAAAGACCTGGTACCCTTCAAGCAGGAGGCTGTGTGGGCCTTAGGGCCAGGCTGAACGGATACAAAAAATTTCGCCCCCACTGAGGTTCAAACTCTGTACCAATTCAGCCCATAGAAAGTCACTATACCGACTACACTAAACCGGCCAACACTCCGTATCATATCGAAGTACACTTAAGGTTCTCACTCAACTCCAGTTCTCTGTTTGAAATATTTCTTTTTATGAAGTCCCAGTCCTTCTGATATCTACGGACAGCAGGGAAGGATACACATTTTCCATCAGTGAAGCCTGTAGTACAATTAAAAGATTAATAATTCACAAATGAATAATACCAGATGGCATTTTTCATATACTTTTACCCAATCAGCAACAAACACTGTGTGCAGTCCTTATACTGGGTGACATTTTTCTACGTAAAGATGACAGCCTCAAAGAAACTAGTCCTTCAACATACATCAACACACATGCCATGTAACAAAGCAAAACACTAGCAAATTTGGTGAGAATGCAAGATGTAGCAAAAGCACTAGCTTCTACAGCTATGCAGCATATTATCTTTCTATGCCAGTGGTCAACTTATACTTCTAACAATACCACAAACGTTGTGCCTTTACGAGAACTTCATCCCTTAAATTACACAACATTAATTTCCAACATATTTCACAAATAAACAATTACTTTTTATTTAAAAACATACCTGAAACAATCACAATGCCTGAAAAATGCTGTCCAGATATAATTACCATACTGAATTGGACTATCATGTTTTGTTGATAAAGGATGTTATAAAACTACATTGCTGTAGCTTAGAAACTGCCTAGTTTTCCAAGGAGAGCACATCATTTAAAAAACTGAAGGTTTTCATACATAGATAAAAAGGTTGGGAGGGCAACCCACCTTTTCATTTGAGGATAAAAGGGCACAGTTACTAATGTTTTAATACCTTTCTGAGAGTTTGCAACTAGAGCTAAAAACCCTCATTTTTTATTCTGAGCCCAGCCACATGTCAAATCGGGGGGGGAGCTCCAAATGGGGACTAAGCAGTGAGAACACGCTGACCAGTCAGGCCTATCGCACAACTGAAAGGTGGTAAATGCAGAGTATAAACATTTATGAAATGATAATCCATAAGGGAAAATCCTGCTCTATTTCTTTTCCCACCATAATTCCAGGTTTACTGCCCTAATAACAATCTCATCTATGGTACAACATGAAAACAAAATTAGCACTAAATGAAAACTTAAGGTACTGCATACTTTTTCACATGGTACAGCCACCAAACAACAAAATAATTTGACCATTTATCTGTTTATAATACTGTAACTGGTTTTTGGGCAATCTCTCATAATTCAGTCTTGCAACAACATGGGTCACTGTATACAATCCTGCAGCAACTTCCCAGCCAGACAGAATGCTCATGTATAAATCACTGTTGGGAAGACATACTGTTGGCCATCCACATAAACAGTAACAAAAGTGGAAGTTAAGAAATTCACTTCTGAATTCTGAAGTAATTTAAAATTCATGTCCTGCCTTTTGCAGAATACAAGCTGTATTTACAGAAGATACGTTTAAGGACTATAAAAGGTCTTTGTTCTCCTGGGGCAGCGCTGATTGGTAGTTAGGTACCAGTGTTTTCAGACAGCCTGTCAGTCCCACATTCAACAGTCAAGCAGTCCAAGATTTGGACTGCTGTCCCAAAACATTGGTAACTTACTACCAATCAATGCTGTGCTATATCCCAGACGAAGAAAAACCTCGTTCGAACCGTGGCGTACACCTGAATTCACACTCATGGACTTCTAATTATGGTGCCCTCTTGTATGAAGTTTTCCAAAAGCATAACCAAATCTACGATTTTAGTCAAGGCCCCTGGCATAGAAAATACACAAATCAAGCATCAAGCCACTAACATGCACTGCAGAAAAGAGAGGGGGACAGAATATCTTGTGCATCACACTGCTGAATATTACCAAATTGTACTCCTTGCACTGTACTAAACGCCTACAAAAATCATTCAGCATCAATTTAATAATCAGAATGCACATAATTTCAGATGAACCTACGTTCCACTGCAATAATTTTGATACCAAAAACTTGTAACGAACACTACCAGTCTCACATACCAAGCAGAACAGTTTCTAAACCTTCATTCCCTGTACTGAACCTTCAGTGCATGAAGTCACAAATTATACTGTAGTAATGAGATGATAATTTAGTAAAATTTATTTACCGGTTTTGAAATAATGAATCTGAAGAACACAAACACACAATTTGTAGCTTTCCACAACTAGCAATTAACTTTTCTGATGTGTTGCATAGAGCAACAAAATAATATAAAACATTATCTTTCTAATGCAAAATAACATTTAAAAAGTTATATATAATCTTGGGTCAATTATGTCACCCATACAGGTTACTTGCATGTATACAAATGCATGGCTGGAATTTATGTTACACATTACTACATACCATGATAAAGAGAGTGAAACCTGTGCAAGAACTGAATGCAAATGCCAGAACCCAGAATGTAAGCAGCCTATAAATAATGATTCTGATGGTATCAAGATTGAAATTTTTATGAAATCTACAGATCTTTCTAAGTAACATGTTATTAAAAAAATGCATCGTATCATAATTACAATGACAATTCTAAGAAGCCTTCATTTTATACACAAACAGTCAGAATCAGTCATACTCTGCCCTCAGCACAGGAACAAGGGACAAAATTTTATGAAGATGAAATGCAATCATGGAATTACAAGGTATGTTCAAACACAACTCAGAAATGCAAAATTATACACCTTATATTGCACTACATTTTTGACAGTCATTTCACCAGAGCACTATATAACTTCCTGGTACATTTACAGTGTGTTAAGCCAGAATCTATAACCTGATATTGAACCTCTATACTGCAACAACTGTCCATCTCAGACAAATAACAGGAGCACATGTCATGGGTGTGCAGAATATTATGGTTATGAGGAGATTTAGTTACATATTTTGTGACTAGGGGAAGTTTCATAACATGTCTAATTAAAAATATCATCCTTTCTCATTACAAAACCAATCTGTAATCTACAAAGAATTTTAACTTCCTGGTTTTCTGTTTCCTTCTATGGATATACCAGACAGCAAATTGAGATACAAAATTTACTTCCTACTATTGAAAAGGCTATAAAATTGAGTCATGTCCATACTGCAGTGGAGTTTTCAGATAAAATTTGCATCCTTATGCTCAGCATTGCAATATTTCTATTTTGTAACTGCAGTTTTATTACTTCTTTAAGATTTATCTAACACATGAAGTATATATGGATATTAACAATGAAAGAAAACAAATACAGAATTTTGATTCTCTATAACTTGCTGTGATTAAAAAATATACCACATTTAAACTTAAAATTTTCCAAAACACAAATGTAACAAGTGAACATCTGACCCTGAAGAATCTACACTCTACAAAACACGACAGGCAACATAGATGTAAATGTAACACTGTGACGCATTCAAGCAACCACTGTTGCCGTGGAAGGGCAATAACTATCACATATTCTGAGTATATGTGTTTGTAGCCTTAGGTAACCAGCGTGCAATGGGCATGAACCATTTTGTCATCCATGGCCTGTCAGGCTCTACAATAATTTTTCACATCCTCTCATAAATGGCACGATTTTTTAAAAAAAGTAATTGAACATAAATGAGTGTTTTGATTCTCTCTACAACATTTGTCCGAAACATTTCTCATTCTAAGAAGAACTATGTGAGATATGATCAAAAATGTACACTGGTCTTGATGGAAAGTACTCATTATTCTTGCCAGAGTTTAATGAAACTTCCACTTTCTTGACAGATTTAAAAAAAAATACTCAAATATCAAATTTCATGAAAATCTGTCCAGCGGGATCCGAACTGTTGCGTGCGGATGGACAGACTGGTGGATGGACAGGAATGAGAAGCTAACTAGTCATTTTTCGCAACTTTCGGCTTGTGCCTGAAAAGCAAAAGACTTTTTTTTTGTTGAATAATGCACTGGTGAGGGTACGGTACAGACTAAATACTGAAACATTACAAAATAATGACTGAAGAAAGTAACACAGCCTACAGTAAGTTGTATGTCTCTCCACTTGCAATATATCCAGATGTAAGGTTTTGCTCTTTTAGAATACCAGGATGTAAGCTTCTGCACTTCTAGCATACTTTCAAATTAAAAACTCCAGCAAGTTTTTTAAAAATATCTATACATTTCCTAACATAAAACTATTACCATTTATAATTTTCAGTAGCAATACTTTAACCCGCTCTTAATGGCAAACTACTAATCAAAATGGTGGTAATATATACATACTAGTTAGAAAGTGAAGATTTTTACTTTGCTTCTAATGCAATGTGGAAAGCAGAGTCTAAGCATAAATTCAATGGTTTGTGTCAAAGCAGACTGGCTCACAGTGAAGGCAGTAAGACATTTGTGACAAAAGCCTGTAACACCGTGAATGGCCATATGCATTTTCTACACCACAACTTGTTAACTTTGTATCGCTGTTGTTTGCACATTACTTACCGTAACATAAAATGTAAAAGTGCCTCGGTTTTAAGTTATTATAAATGAATTTACTGAAGTCTAATATTTAAATATTGGCATGAATCTTAATCTCAGTATGTGTAAGTGACTTGACATCAGACGTGGCTAAAAGAAAAAGCCCACTTTTCACAACTGTCAATCCGGAACAATGAAGTGTAATAGATAAGCAGAGACAAAATTAAAAAGCCAGTATTTACTGACTTAGCGATAACTTCAGTGATCGAAAAAAGAACTATAAACATTTACTCTTGCAGATATTTCAAAACTTTTCTACTTCATTAAAACACAACAATATCATTCAGAAATGCATTTTGTGCTAATGAAAAGTACAATATATACTGGAACTTTACCACTAATTTTGGCACTTTAACTCAATTACTATTCAACAAAATCTTTTGAAAACTTAATTACAGATTCATATAAAATAAACAAAAATTTGTGTTGTTTAAGACACATATTGTATACCCCTACTCTGTATTCATTTAATAGTATTGTATGCAGTAAGGTTAAAGTACTACATAAGCTCATGCAAGATTTACAGAAAGTTCCTTTCCTTTTTCTTCTGGAAATGAATTTAAATTATAATTCAGACTGTCAGTATCAGGAATGCAAGGGAGGACAGCAGTGTGAAACTCAGCAGGCAGTCATACAGGCTTGCTTCCTTTCTCTCTCACACTCACACACTGCTTCTTCAATAAAAATTCTGTGCCAACCAAAAGACAATCATATCATACCTTCCCTCCCCCTCTCCGGTGCTAGCATGAAAACACAAGGTTGCAACGTAATATGCAGTTCTACAACACTCATTCGGTCCTGTCCAGTCAACTGCATCTCATGTAACATTCCCTTTATGCAATGAAGACAGTATTAACAGTCACAACTGCGAAAAATGTTGTGGTGTTAGCAAATACAGTTCCAATTGGATTCTGCAAACACTTATACTGAACAAAGTTTCATTTTGCACTGCATCTTGTACCTTTTTTCTGTTTTCAACAACGGTTTTCACTGTGTTTTGTTTATACAACTATCTCAACATTAAGGATTTGGGTCTTCTGAGATGTAATGCTGTGTTGCCAGGTTAGTGTTCAATGACATCTTGAAGGGATGCAGCGCCATCAAGTGTCGAGGAACTCCTCAACCCTTGAAGATGAAGGGCACTGCATTCCTTCAGAACGCTGGCAAAGACTACCAGCAACACAGTTGAATCATCCACAACATAACTGTGTAAACACCAAATCTAATTCACACTCTAAAATTTCTTTATGTTCTAATTTTGAAAATAATTTTTTAAAATAAAACATAATTAGGTGATGTTTGCACAGACAGTACTGTATATAACACAAGAGAAAATGTGAAACCAACGTATGAAATCAAGGAAATTCTGCTGTGAAATTCAGAGATTGTGCACAAATGCATATAATAAAATAATGCACAGGGCCAGTAGGGGTTGCTCAGGTAAACCACTGAGTTCAGAATGCTGGGCAAAACTGCACTAGAATTTCAAAATTCACTCACAGCAAGATTATTTTATTCTTCATTGCCTCATTATAAAATATCCGTTACAATTACAATTACAAAAGACAAGCAATTCAATATAAGAAAAAATTCCAACCACCTGTATAATGAAGTGAAACATCAGCTCCCATACCGAACCCCACACACGAGTGTAATGATAATGCTCCAGGTTTGTGTTCAACAGGTAAAAGGTAAGGGTAAAGCATGCCCTAAAGAGGCCCGGACAGGCTCTGAGGGCTCCAGGAAGTTGAGGCTCCCAGAATTCAAGACAATCAGAACATGAAGGCGGTAAGGTTGTCAAACTTAAGCACTGGCCACCGTTACCCCACAGGAAGTATTCCTGGTACTCACTTGTTAGAGGCTGAGTCGACCCAAGGGCCATAGTGCGGCTGGAAGAATTATGTCAATGAAAAATTCCAGTGACACCATCAGGAATCAAACCAGCAACCTTCTGACTTGTAGCATAGTGCCTTAACCAACTGTGCTACTGCATGCTCCCTGTATTTGGCAGGCACATGGTTCAAATCACCGGAGGCATTAGCCAATTAGGCAAAAAATGGTGTAACCATAGAAGGTAAAGTTGCCCTGTCAATGGCATTAAGGCATACAGGAGGAGCAGAGGTACATCTCTACTCATTTTTAACCTCAGTGCTATATGGAAGTAAGTTGCTAACTTCACAACCTGGCTGATTTACTAGCAGGAAAGGACCCCGCTACCCATCGAATAGGAGGGCGAGTGGGACCCAGAGCCAGCCAAGACAGTTGTGAGCATAAACAAATTTCATGCCCCTGCCTGTAGCCCAGTCACTATACCAACTATGCTATTCCATCTCCATGGTGTAAGATAGGATTAAACAAAATTAAAGTGGAGGAATCTCTTTCTTTCCTGCTAATTGAAATCCATCACTTCTGCCAGAAGACTTGGAAGGATGTTATGACCAGTATAAAATGTGAAGTGTGTTTTGTTTAACGATGCTGTGAACTGCTCAGAATATACAGCATTGATAGTGGTTGAAGGAATGGAGTAATGGTGCAATGATACTGACAGGGGAAAACTTAAGTACTGGGAGAAACACATTATACAGTGTTGGAGGTATACGGACGAATAAGTATGGAGCATGGAATGATACTGACAGGAGAAAATTAAAGTAATGGGATGAGTATGGAGCATTGGTGGAATGATACTGACAGGGGAAAACCTAAGTACCCAGAGACAAACCTGCCTCAGTGCTATTTTTTCCGACACAGGCAAGGGATTGAACCTGGCACTCCATGGTGACAGGTAGTGACTATGGTATGGCCCTGTGTAATGTGATGAGGATGCAATTTTTTTTTAAATACTGTCAGTACGAAAAGAAATCTCAGTCAGATGTGATACTGTAGATTGGTAGGCAGGTACACCTTACCTACCAGACTTCTGTCACATCCCAGATGACCCCACACACATAACTCAGCGGCTTGGGAATCAATTCGGACATTTTTACACAGTCATACATGAAATGCATTGCTGGAATAAGACTGTAACCTTGTTATCTATAACAAATACCATATGCATATTAGCAATCTAACTACACTATTTATGTATCAGCATGATGTCTAACATTATAAACATCCATGTAACTTCAGTTACATGGACTGAACCATAACAATCCCTTTCTAAACACACAATATTACACAACAAATGTAATTCTGCACCACCAATCAAACAGGCTGTATCACTGTATTCCAGCATTATAAAATCAATATTCAATAGCAATCACCATACAACTGTACCCATGAAGATGTTCATACTTTGTTGAGTACAAATACCTTGTATTAAAATCTTCATGGGTGACTGTCACCCACAAAGATATGATCAATTTTCATTGCTGTGAAAGTGTCCAGTCGTACACAAATACTTCCAAACATACAGTTATAATGTCAGTTATTTTGTGTACTGATAACTGCGATAGCCTTAAGAGTACTGCATTTCTGGAAAATGTCACCTCATGTTAACCTTTCAAAAATCTGCATACAAACAGGAAAAAGCCCCTAAAAATCCATTTTATATATTTTGGCAAAAAAATGTTTACAGCACTTTTAATACATGCTGGATAATTTGTTTTATTTTCCACAAAATGCTGTTTATTTCATAATTTTATATTTTTCTGTTCAAATAATACATTTTTCAAAAACCCATGTGCTAAAATTTAAATACCCACCCCAGCAGGATAAAAGTTAAACAAACAACACAACATTTCAGAACCTGATCTGTTCTGATCCTTAGGTAAATGGTGAGGCATTGCCTACTCATTTGGGTTTGACAGATCTATTTTCAATCACTGCAACACTTCAGAAATAGAGTCAGCTTGCAAAATAGCATGTTCTTTCTTGAACATATGATGACAGACAAATCTAAAAAAAACAACCTATTAACCCACAATCTTACTGTGACAGTTAGTGAACGACTGAATGATAAATTAGCATTGCAATAAAGCAAAGTCCACTCTTCTCCCTACCTCTAGAAATTGGGATTTAAGAACAACAGTCCTTTCACAATTCCTGACTTATATAAAAAGTTAAAGCAGTCCTGTTACAGGCCTGGAGTGGCCCAGAGGGTTCCAGGAAGATAAGGTTCCCAGATTTCATGACAACAGCACAGGATGGTGGTAAAGTCAGTCTTACGCACCGGCCCCTTTACCCCCAGGAAATTCTTCCCAACTTACATAGAACAATGATTTAAGAATAACAAATGCCATAAATTCCACTTTTTAAAACAGTAGTGGGCAGATACAGTCCAATGAAATGCACACATTTTGAAAGCCATCTTTTTTGGCTTTGCATACCTCAGTTGCCTTCATGTTCATTTATTACAGTTATAACATATTCCTGCACTGTAAAGAACACAAGCAACAACACGCTATATAGCGCTTTCTATAATTTTTGTCTTCTGCTACAAGTATCAGAAAAATGTTTTCAGCTTCATTTAACACATATGTGTTTAACTGACACATATGTTAAATGAAATCCACCTACCAACTTTTGGTGGGCTCTGAATATCAAATTTCAAAGGCAAGCAATGAACAGTTTTGGAGATGAGACATGTAGAGGGATAAGAACAAACTCCCCAGTGGGTTTTAATTCCATACACTTTATGTAGAGAATGGGTAAAAATGCTGGCAATTTCTTTATGCAACTGGCTTCAGACTATGCAGAAGTGAAAGTATCCATTTTTGTGTTCTTAAGTTTTGAATGATATGCCTTGCAGCTTGATGGAGGACAAACCCGCTGCCACCTCCAGGGTAAAGACTACTTTCTACCCTGGAGATAAAGAAAGTAGGTTACTCTGATTGGTTGGTACCTTTATACCACAGCATTAGCAGAAAATAACAAACATCCATAAAGATTTACCATACTGCAAGACACGCCTAAAATTCCAAGAATATGATTAGTCAGCATTCATACTAGTTGGAGAGGTATGCTGTCTCCCTACCCAAGTTCCATGCCAATATAAGGGTTGGGGAGATCACAAGCAGTCATTAAAGTGACTGATTGTGTTTGAAATATTATCCCAGAAGATAGCACTTTCCAAATTTACAACATGAATGTTTCCATACAGGTACTTATCAATCCTTATGTGATACAACATATTTATTTGTCCAGCAGATCTGTGTTCTTGGCTCACCTTCTACCACCTACTATATATAACTAAATAATAATGGCTAAAAATAGTTGAAGGATTAAAAACCAACTAGATGTCACTTGCTATATTTACTTTACTTCTTAGATACTCAACATGTTTCAGGCATTAATATGTCCATCCTCGGGAGTTTGTGACTGTGTTGTTGATCTACCACATTGGCTGTATTGTTCTTGGATTGCTGTGTGTTGGAGTTAGGGTGCAGTTCGGCTGGGGTGGTATCCAGGCTGCCGGCTGAAGC
>Ga0136643_10006216_pt1 | contig 17060 bp, 14 predicted proteins | sample TergutLab28metaG_FD_96883 | JGI IMG/M metagenome (GOLD analysis project Ga0136643, IMG submission 96883) | Labiotermes labralis P1 segment gut microbial communities from Petit-Saut dam, French Guiana - Lab288 P1 (version 3) (version 3) | ecosystem: Host-associated > Arthropoda: Insects >... | reverse complement strand
GAGTTTGCAAAAGCAGTGGCCCTTTACTGGAAAGCATACCGGGAAGACGATCAAACCCTAAAAAGCAATGTGCTAAGGTGGTTTCGAGGCGAGTATCCAACCCGCAAGGAAGCAAAAGCCGACCTTGACATTAATTTTATAGTAACCGACGATACTTGGTACGATTTTTTAAAAATCATGGCTATGTTCTTGGTTGGCGCGGGATATCAAGGGTTATTGGTTATAATTGACGAGCTGGTAAATATTTTTAAAATCCCAAATTCAGTTTCACGCAATAACAATTACGAAAAAATTCTAACTATGTATAATGATGTTTTACAGGGCAAAGCACGTCATATTGGCTTTTTAATGGGGGGCACACCCCAATGTATAGAGGATAAGTATCGTGGCGTGTTTAGTTATGAAGCCCTGCGTTCACGCCTTGCAGAAGGGCATTTTGCCACAACCGATATTAAAGACCTATCCGCCCCCATCATTCGCCTGTTAATGTTAAACCAAGAAGAAATGTATGTACTGGTAGAAAAATTGCGAGATATTCACGCTGGGCTCTTTAACTACACGCCCCAGCTAACCCATGAAGATTTGCTATATTTCCTAACCGTAGAGTACAACCGCGTTGGTGCAGAAACCCACATTACCCCGCGTGAGATTATTAGAGACTTTATTGAACTAGTAAATATTTTACATCAAAACCCAAGCAAGACTGTCCAAGAAATTTTAGGCAGCAATAGCTTTGAAATGGCAAAGGGCGGCATTAGTGATGAAGACTTACACAGTGATTTTCAAGAGTTCGAAATCTAATGCGAAAATAAATTTCAAGTGGTTGCGAAGCGCAACCACTTGAAATAACCGTTTTATGTTTGACTGATGATGAAATGCCCATAATAGGCGGATAGGAGGTTGTATCATGGGAAAAATATTTGCTACCCTATTACTAATAGCCTTATTTTTAACCGCATGCAATACAGAATATATACCATTAACGCCTTTAGCTTATGACGGTCCAATAATTCCCCAGGTAATACCTCAAGAAAACCCGGAAGAGCCTACGCGCCCTGAGCCTATAGATATTTCAGAAATACCGCATATACCTCGCACTGTAACTTCGGTTACATTAACTGTAGTTGCCGGCAGCACGTTTGCAACTTTCGATGCAAAAAATATAAATGGCGCAAACTATTTTAGATTTTCAGACTTGGAATATACTTTAGAAGGCACATTTCTCCAAGAGGGAAGGCTTGCCCATGTAATAGATAGGGCAGGGGAAACCTGTTTTCCCATATCAGAATACAATTACAACAACATCGTATACTTAAACCTGCGGGAACTAGCAGACTTCTTAAATCTTCGTGTTGCATGGATTGGTAGCAGAAACACAATAATGATTACCCCAAATGATGTATACGCCACAGGAACCATTTTCACAGCAGAACCATTGCCGGAGCACATCATTAATCAAATAACAGGCGTATCATTTCACGATAACGCACCATTTGATTATGACCATCTTGCATACCTAACCATCACGCACATAGATTTTACCGGCAAAAGCCGCATAGGTAATATGATTGTTGCCGCGTCAATTGCCGAAGAAGTACTTGATATTTTCCGGGAAATTTACGAATACGGCTTCCCCATAGCCAACATGCGGCTAATAGACTACTATGCTGCAGACGATTATTATTCCATGGCAGATAACAATAGCGTTGGGTTCAATTTTAGGCTTATTGCGGGCACGGACGTTTTATCCCGCCACGCTTTTGGCATGGCAATTGATATAAATCCTGTACAAAATCCGTTTATTCGCGGCGATGTTATTTTACCAATTGAAGGCGCCAATTATTTAGACCGAACCCACATTCGGCCGGGAATGATTGTGCCGGGTGATGTGGTATACCGTGCATTTACAAGCCGTGGCTGGACATGGGGCGGGCATTGGAGCGTTCCAATTGATTACCACCACTTTGAAAGAAGGTAAGTATAAAAGAAGTGAACTGCTTCTTTCATCGAAATATTTCTGCCCGACCTAAGGAGGGCTTTGCCCGGCTGAAAGGAATGGAATCAAAAATGAAGGACAAAATTTGTTATATTGTAGGTGCCGGTGTTAACTATAATCTAGATTTTGTTGTTACCGATATGGATATAGTAATAGCCGCCGACGGCGGGCTAGACCATTTGCAAAAAGCGGGGATAGCCGCAAATTTATCAATTGGCGACTTCGACTCGGTTAAACAAAGACCAACACACGGCATAGTCCTAGATAGCGAAAAAGATTTTACAGATATGTTTGCCGCCATGCAAGAGGGGCTGACCAGAGGTTACAAGCTATTTCACATATATTGCGGTACTGGTGGCAGGTTCGACCATACATTTGCAAATATCCAAATGCTTGGTTACTTGGCGGCAAAAAACAAAAGAGGATACCTTATTGGGCGTGACTATGTAATAACAGCAATTGCAGACGGTGAAGGCATCTCATTTGGCTCTAGCTGCAACGGATATATTTCCGTTTTTTCTTTTTCAGATACATCAACCGGAGTTTGCATTAAAGGGCTAAAATATGAAGTTGATGATTTTACATTTGAAAATATAAACCCCATGGGCGTGAGTAATGAGTTTGTAGGTGTTGGCAGTTCTATAAGTATTGAAAAAGGTACGTTGCTGGTTATTTTTCCTCGAGATAGCTTTATTAGCAGTCTAATTGAATAACCATGTCAGGTATTTAAGAACGGCTGTTCATTTTTTGATGCGTTTATATTTTAAAAGTAAGGTGAGAAATGCTGAAATTTCTATCAGATACAAAAAAACTTTTTATTGTTAAACTGATCCATACAATAGTATGGGGGCTTTTTGTATTCGCTATTATATATGTGTGCTATGCAGGATTGTTTGACAGAATTACTAAATGGGTCTGGTTTTGTACCGCCGCCGTTTTAATTGAAGCAATCGTATTATTGATAAATAAATGGCGATGTCCATTAACATCAATTGCTGGCAAGTATACAAATGTCCAACCAATTGGGTTTGATATTTTTATCCCGAAGTGGCTTGCTCAGCATAATAAAATTTTATTTTCAACTTTATTTGTTTTTGGTCTGGCCTTGGTTTTATGGCGTACTTTGTAGTGCCAGCGTAGAATTTAACTTAGAAATGGGGCGTTAATTATGCCAGCATTATGGAATCCGACTACTGCAAAAACACAAAAATGGTATCAAAAGCCACTTGATGGGTGTGTCAGCAGCACAGGTAAACCCTATAGAGTTTTATTGAAGAAGGGAACTATAAACAAACTCCTTGTAAATTTTCTTGGTGGTGGTGTATCTTGGAGTGAAGAAACCGCTGCAAGGCCATTTACAGTAGGGTCTATCCTTAAAAAGCAGGAAGCCTTTTATATAAGTGACATATCCCCTATACAGCTAAATTTTGCAAATGTTGGTTTATTCAAGGCCAGTGATAAGCGCAGCCCATTTCACAACTGGCATATGCTGAATATTCCATATGTAAACGGTGATTTTCATATGGGTAGTAATGATTATACCTATCAAAGTTTGAAAGCCGAGTCCAAAGTGTTGCACCACCATGGACAAATGAATGTGACAAAGGCATTGGCAGCATTAACTGAACTTTGCCCACAAACCCCCGATACGTTAGTTATAATGGGATTAAGTGCGGGTGGGCATGGCTGTGTTGCCCATGCGCCTCATATTCAAAACATATATCCAGACTGCAAACACATTATTATATACTCAGAAGGCGCAAGCATAAACGCCCCGCTATGGCCTAAAATTGCAAAAGATGTTTGGAAGGTTAGGCCTGACCTAATGGAGTACATTAAAGGCGAATCCTTAATTGCCGACCTATTTAGGTATGCGCGTGACCATATGCCCTCATCAACGCTGTTTCTCCACTCAAATTCTGTATGGGATAAAGCCCTTGTTGAAATGATGTATAAAATGAACCATGGGAAGCAGGTTGTAAATTCCGAAGCCTTAACCGAATTTCATACCACTCTAGTGGAAACAGTGCGTGTATTAAAAAAGGAAATTCCTAATTATTATTACTATCTCACCGATTATGGTAAAAGCAAAAAAGATGGAACCACACCACATATATTTGCGGGCACACCTAAACTGCTATATAGTGAAATGCAAGATGGCATTTCAATTGCGACTTGGCTTGCTAAAGCTGTAGATGGTGATTTATTGGATATTGGTTCAAAATTCATTAAAAGTAATGTTTAATAAACCTTGCAAAACATAAGGAGGACGTATACACGGATTTGACATGCATGAGGTTGGGAAATTGGTAAGGAGTTTGAGGAAACAGCGAGGATTGACTTTGCGAAGTAAAAAAATGGAGGTAACAAAAAATGAAAGAGTATGGTATGCGATTAAAAAAGCAAGTAGTAGCCGTCCTAATAATAGTGATGATTATGTCGGTGTTTGTGCCTATCCAAGCAGAAACGTTTGGCAGTATGCAAGCACCCTTACATCATCCGAACGAGGGCAATATAATTGACATAATTTTCAGCGGCATAGCGGCAACTGACAACAGTCACCCATTTGCCATAGAATTGCAAAATATCATCGACAACTTACCAGCAGGGTATGAACTTATAAGTGCTACGCTCATAAATCTTGACCGACGTGGGGAGCATCAAGGAGTTTGGGTTCTCACATACAATTATGATGAGCCTTGGGGTATGCCTCATGGGATGATTATTTATATGTACAATGGGCGTATAAGAAGCCAAGATTACGGCATGGTAAGACCCTGGTTCATGAACTTAACCTCATATAATATGCTGCAACATGCTGACGGTCATGTATTTGAAATTCTTGGGCTTTATAATGGGAACGTAGTACCAGTACTCTTACAATATGACGACCATCTCTATGGAAGATTTCTTTTATTCGAGGAAGAGGTATCAGGTGAAAGATTCAATGAATTAATTCGAGAATGGGGTGCGGCAGAAGTAGGGGATTCCTTTGTTTTTCCAAACCAAACCGCACAAATTCTAGCCATGCAAGTCTCAACCGCTACCTTGGTACCAACGCAAAACAACGCAATAACCGTAACCATAAACAGCACCCCTGTCAATTTTGCAGACCAACCACCTACAATAGTAAACGGCCGTACCCTCGTTCCTGTTCGCGGAGTTTTCGAAGCATTAGGCTTTGAAGCATTTTGGAATGAACAAGCGCGGCAAGTTACACTAACAAGGGCTAGCGACACAGTTCTTATTACAATTGACAGCGCAACCTTTATCACAAACGGTGTAAGTCACACCTTAGACGTGCCCGCCCAAATTATAAGCGGCAGAACCATGGTGCCAATACGCGCCGTGCTTGAAAGCGTAGGGTATGACTTGGAATGGAACGAAGCCACCCGCACGGCGATTATCATAACCAACTGACACTTGAATAATTTAACTGCTTGTTGAAACACTCCAAAGTACACCAAATCGGTCCCTTACATCGCCAGTTAAAGACGCATAAAATTGCGGTGCGAGAGGCTCAACTATCTCGCCGCCTTCAGCAAGTTTGTTAAATATAGCTGTCACTTCTTCTGGGGTGTCAAACGTAAGCAACATCCAAAAGCTTTCGAGTGGTTTTTCCATGCCATCGCTCATCATAAATGTTGTGCCATGGATAGCCACTTCTGAGTACATAACAAAATTTGGTGGCAAGTCCATGCCCATGTCTGGGTCTGCGTCACGGGCATAATTAATCCTTTTAATCTCTGCGCCTAAAATTTCTTTGTAATAGGTAATTGCATCATCACAATTACCTTGAAATCCAATTGCTGGAATAAGCATATAATATGCTCCCTTCATTATTTTGCATTGTAGCTTAAATTTAGCCTGTTAACCCTCAAGAGCCATCGGTTCTGAAATGCATTGAGGAACTTCTATTCCAATTGCATAACAAAACGCAATAATCTGACCCGCATGCATCGCTTCATGCCCTATCAATGTTGCAATAATTTGGTGTACATTCTGCGCTTCACCATAATAGTCTATGCTTTCTGTTCCGTCCATAGATTTTAATGACTTTTCCAGCTCGGCATCAAGTTTCGTCATTCTGTCAACGATAGCTTGTGTGGGTAAGTTTTTATACAGATATTCTTCTCCAAAATCTACTGTTTTGGTGGTTAATGAGTCTATAATATCTCTCTGGAACAATGTCAATTCATAAGCTTGTAATCTTATGGTGTTTAACGCCTTTCTTGGTAGTTTTTTATCTAGGTCTTCATTGCTGAGTTCTTCTAAAAATCCTAGAATAATGCTGCGTGTTACTTTCCACTCTGCTAAAAGCGCATTTAATGAGTATGTCATGTAATACCTCCAAAAAATATTTTGTGTTACTGCTTTAAGTATAGCAAGGTAATGTGACAACAGTGCGTCACAGTATAAATAACCTGGCGAAATTTATTTGTCCTATTGACAAATAAAATTACACGTGTAAAATATATTACAACAATAAAGATTTGAAAGGATATTTATGAAAATCAAAATTTCTGATTCCGAACTGGAAATCATGCGGATTTTATGGCGTGAACAGCGTCCACTAAAGGTTTCCGAGTTTCGTGATGAACTTGAGCAAAAAAAGAGCTGGAACAAATCAACCACCGGCACCCTTGTTACGCGTCTGCGAGACAAAAACCTTATAGAGCCTACAGAACGATATGGCGTAGCCCGATATATTCCCCTTGTTACAGAGGATGAATATATTTTTGCAAGCGAAAAAGCGTTAATCGAAAAATTTGGTAGTGCAAAAAAACTTGCAGTTGCTATGGTTCGCAATGGGCATTTAAGCGACGCCGACATTGAAGAATTGCGCGAATATTTTGTTATGAGCGATAAGGACGGTGATAAGCAATGAGTGACTTTGTTCGTACTATTATAATAATGTCATTGTCAGGCAGTATTTTAGCGGCTTTACTTTTTATCTTAAAGCCACTAGTTAAAAATCGCCTACCTAAATCTGTACAATATTACTTGTGGATTGTGGTGATATTTGCGCTGCTTGTCCCAGTGTCACAAATTATTGTTTTAAGCAATAACCAAACAGCGCCCACTGCAATTCCGGCAATTCCCACAATTAGTGAAACCGTAACGCGTTTCGTTATAACTCAAGGGGAAGAGTCTGAAAGGCTTCAAAATATTGCACACATTGCTTTAACGGATTCTACCGAATATTTTCAGGCAAGGCAAACAGCACAAAGCCCAATTTCTTTTGTAACAACATATTTCGTTATAGTTTATCCATTTGGCGTTTTAATTTTAGGCTTGTACTACATGGTAAATTATTTATTTTTTACAAAAATGTACCGCAAGCGAAATCGCCCTGTTAGTCCAGAAGCCGTAAATCTGTTATACAAAATGTGTAGGGGGCGCCCGCCTCGCATTTATGCAAATTCCCTTGCAGCAACACCAATGTTGCTTGGCGTGTTTCGTCCTGTAATAATTTTGCCCGACAAGGATTACTCCATGGAGCAATTGGTTGCGATTTTATCTCACGAATTAATTCATTTGCGCCGCAAAGACATTTTAGTAAAGTGGTTAATGTTAATCGCGTCAGCAATGCATTGGTTTAATCCGCTTTTATGGCTTGTTCGCCGCGAAGTTGACCGCGCTTGCGAATTGTCATGTGACGAGGCTGTGATTCGCAACCTTGATACAGAAGGCAAGCGAAGCTATGGGCACACACTTATAGCGGTTTCCGCCGATTCTAAAGCAACAAGATCTATGACCTCCGCTACCATGTGCGAAGAAAAGAAAAACCTAAAAGAGAGGCTTACTGCAATTATGAAAAACAAAAAGCATACACGTATTGTAATTGTAATGTCGGTGTTGTTAATTGTTCTTGCCGCCTGCGGTGCATTAGCACTTGGCGTAGGCAGTGAAAATGATGAAGACGACACCTCTATAGTTACAGAAAACGCCCCTAGAACTGAAAACGAAACTGAAAACGAAACAGAAAACGAGCCCCACACTCTCACGCCTGACCACGAACCCACAGAGCTCAATGGCGAAATATTCGAGCATGCAGGTGTTGGCATTGGAATTACATTTCCCTATGCATTTATTGGGAGATATACAGTTCTCGAACATGAATCTTCATTTACAATAATGCATACTGCCACCAACACGCTGTTGCGGGAAAGAAATAACAGCGATTATACCTATGGCAGACTATTTACAATTTTACGAATCTCTTCAGCCGAGGAAAATTTTCCATTTTGGCTGGCTAACTCAGTTGTCCTGCATCAAGATGATGAATATGCCGTTTTGTTTATGACGCCTACAGATGTTCAATTCGACTACGCCAACATGGAAAGCCCGGAAACATTAGAATTTTTTCAGCTTAGCGAATTAATTCCGCAAATTATAAGTAGCGCATATCCTGTTGCTCCAAGCTATGTTTACACAAATACGGAATTTGGCATCAGACTGTTTTTACCACCAGAATTTGCCGGAAGATACACCGCAGAAATTCCCGAACTTGCAGGTATCGGTTGGCCATATACCCTTACATTTACACACAATGCCACACGAGAAAGCCTTGGTGGTTATGGTGGGTTGCTATTCTCTATCCACCGATTTGAAAGAGGCACTGATTTTGACTTTGAGTCCTGGGGGCCAATACTATTTGAAACTGACGAACACCACTTTGTTTTTATGGGGGCTGTCCACCATACCCAGCATGACTACGCTAACCCGGAAAGTCCACATACAATAGAATATCTCGAACTATTTATTCACGATAACGATGTTTTTGAAATGCTTCGTGCAATGCCTATCCAAATAGAAGCAGTATCAGAAGCTTCAGCTTTAGTGGCAACGCTTTATATTACAAACAGAAACAACGCGCTGTTAAGTCGTTTTGACACTGTACATGAGTTCGATTATCTTACCGCTTACAACCATTTTCATGGTTTGGACGATGACCACTGGTCTTTTAATACAGAAGACGAGTGGGGTATCCTAATTTGGGCAGATATGCCTTTACGCGGTTTTCAGATAATAACAATTTACCACGATTTTGATGAAGAAACGATTTCTTCCGCCAACGCTGTGTTATATGAAATAGACGAACTTTTACCAATGACACCTATATTGCTAAATAGATTTGTACACGCCGGCGGTGTGATTCCATGGGAAGGTATTTCGTTTATAGACCCAAGCGGCACAAGGCGATACTTTGCATTAAGAGATGACCGCCGTGGTTATCCCGGCGATGCACCTTGGTTTTTTATAGAATTTGAAGATGGCGGCCTGTGGGGCTCAATAACCACCTATAATTCTACATTCGCCATAACCCTTGACAGCGAAAATATTTATGGTTCTATGATTGTGGTTGACTAGGACAAAGGCCAAGAGATTTTAAAATAGTTGCGATACATTTATTACTTGGGCGGTTGTATCTGTACATTTTATAAAGAGAATCAGAATCACCAAAGCGCAGGACGTTAACACCCTCTTCACAACCCAAGCTTGCAACAAACCCCACCTTTGTAATAATCTCCTTTGAATTTTTACCAACCACACCAAGGGGATATACAAAAGTGTTTGGGGTGTATCCTAAATTTTCTTGGCAGGCATCTTGAAGTTTTTTTAAGTCCGCTGTAAGGCGAGTGTGGTAGGCTTCTGCACTTTCGCCTTTTTTATTGCCGCTGCCCAACCGCCCATGTACATCGTATCCATGACTTTGAATTTCGCAAAAGCCAGACGCATGTAATTCTTTTACTTGTTGCCATGTCATGTTTGGAAATTTTGCTGTTGGGGTTTTTTCAGCATCTTTTGTGTATCGGTCGGTTACTTCGCCTATGATAGCAAGGACAGCCTTCATTTCATATTTTTGGAGTAGGGGAAACAGGTAGTAATAATCACTAGAATTTCCATCGTCAAATGTGAGCATAATTGGTTTTTGTGGCAGAGTTTTGCCATGTTCAGCAAAATTTATTAAATCCTGCATTACAACGGTGGTGTATCCGTTTTCTTTTAAATAAATTAAATCCTGCTCAAGCTGGTCTGGTGTAATGCCGTATTTGCCAATGTACTTGGGGCGCTCTGTTACTAAGTGGTACATAATAATGGGTACATCTACTTCTAGCGCGGGCATTTCCAATACGCTGGCCGCAAAGGCTGTTTGGCATGTAAGGATTATTAGAGAAAAAAATATGAATAATTTTTGCATATATATGCTCCTTTTATCGTCGTTTATTCTACGAAAGTAAACTGCCCGATAATGAGAGGAAATATGCAGGAACCTGCCCTAGTAAGCATCAAAAGCATTTTCAATATGGTTAATTTGCAGCGCATTATCAATTGCTAAAACTTCAATTACATCAAAACGAAAGCTTTGATCATCTAAATTTTTTGCAGATATGTAGTAAAGCGCGGTGCGAATGATTTTGCGCTGTTTTGCTATTCCCACGGATTCTCGTGGGTAGCCATGGTTAAGCCCGCGTCTAAACTTTACTTCTATAAATATGATATGGCTATCGTGTTCGGCAATCAGATCTATTTCTCCGGTTCTTACGCGATAGTTTTGTTCCAAAATTTGATAACCTTTTCTGCGCAAAAAAGATTCGGCTTCTTGCTGGCCCTGCATACCTAGTTTATATTTATTTAACAAAATAGTACCCCCTTAGTCTACTAATATACTAGCCTTGCGATGCAAATTTCCTATAACGACATGACTGCTTTCGCCCGCGTATTCTCCATCTACTGTCCAAGGAACATCGCCCTCAAATGTAAATTTAACCTGAGATGCGGTAAAAAACATGAGTGCATCCTCGTTATAATCTTGGTTAACAAGTCCTTGTACAATAGAGTGTAAATCCAAAGGATCTTTTGGTGTTTTTATTAGCATGACTTCAAATTTCCCATCATCAAGGCTAATACTCTCCTCCGGCAGCTTAACAAGTCCGCCTATAATTGTAGAATTGGACACGCTTCCATATACAAAGTCGCCGTCAATTTCTCTGCCATCCGCAATAATTCTAACCCGGTGAGAACATATGTCTGCAATTTCCGAAATGCCATAAAAAAAATACGAAGCGCGCCCTAGGCGGTTTTTCAGCCATTGGGGTGTCTCGTATGCCACTTTAGAAAACGCTCCAAAGGACGCTACATATGAAAAGTATTTATCATCATTAAATGTACCCAAGTCAAGATTGCGTATTTTGCCATGTATTGTAAGGCGAATTGCGTTTTTTGCATTACTGGCTAGGCCAAGTGCGTTGGCCATGTCATTGGTGGTGCCTGTTGGTATATACCCTACAGGAATTGATATATCCATGGCCGCAAGGCCGGAAAATACTTCGTTCAGTGTGCCATCGCCCCCACAGCAAATAATTTTGTCATGACTGGCGGCATATTCTCGCACTAACTCGGTTGCATTTCCTCGTCTTATTGTAGAAAAAATTGTGGTCTTGCAACCACTGCGGCTTAAAAAATCCACAATTTTATAGACTAAAAGTCTGGATTTTTGCCTGCCAGAAACAGGGTTTACAATGAGTAGTACATTTTGTTTTGTCATAAGAGTCTCCTGTCCTTTGTAATAATTCCATTATAATCCACCAAATGTAAATTTTCAATCATTTCCATTAGCATTTTCGCACAACTGCCGCTATAATAAGCAAAGTTACATATAAAAACTATTTGCGTGCACAGCACGCACCCGCAGCACAGCGGCGGGATCTAGGCTGGTCGCAAATGCAAAAGCGCATTTGCTGCTCGCCCATGCAACCTGGGGCAGAGCCCCATTAAGAAAAAGCAACATTAGTATATAAAAACTATTTGCGCGCACAGCGCGCACCCGCAGCGCAGCGAGGAAGCGTAGCTGGGCTTTGCACAGCGTAGCGGCGGGGTTTGGGGCAGAGCCCCATTCTAAAAGGAGCGATATGAATGCAGTTTATTAAAAAAAATCAAACGATCTTAGGCGTTTTGTTAATTCTCGCAATTTTAGGTGGTGTATTAACAGGTGCGTATTTTAGGTCTCAAGAAGAACCTGAATTTATTACATACGCCGCATTTATGGAAGCAGTGGCCGCAGGGCAGGTAGAATCCGTACAAATAAGCGAAGCATCAATGATTGGTTTTACACTTACATATGACACAATTGCATACATAACAAACAACCCACGCCGGGAAGGGTTTAAAGAATATCTGCTGCTACAGGGGATATATGTTAGTGAAAGCACTGTAAGGAGTGATGGTTTTATCCAGCTTGGTTTTTCCATTGCGCTAATAGCCGGGATTTTGCTTTTTATGTCTCGCAGGGGCAGCATGGCAAAAGCGAAAAGCGGCATTAATACCGAGGCCGTTAATACTTCTCCCGGGCAGGTTTTGTGTGATTTTAAACATGTTGCCGGTAATATAGAAGCAAAGGAAAGTGTTAGGGATATTGTAGACTACCTGCGTTCCCCAGAAAAATTTATACGTTACGGTGCAAGAATGCCTCGGGGTATTTTATTTCACGGCAAGCCGGGCACAGGTAAAACTTTAATGGCCAGAGCCATGGCAGGAGAAGCAGGCGTACCTTTTTATGCCGTAAGCGGCTCAGACTTTGTGCAAATGTATGTGGGGGTGGGTGCAGCCCGAGTGCGTGAATTATTTAAAAAAGCCCGCACCGCCGGACGTGGTGTCATTTTTATAGATGAAATTGACGCACTTGGCAAAAAACGAAGCGATGGAATAAACGGCAATGATGAACGTGAACAAACCCTAAATGCATTACTAACGGAAATGCAGGGTTTTTCCGAGGAGCAGGGGATCGTTGTTGTAGCGGCAACCAACCGCCCAGACACATTGGATGATGCATTGTTACGTCCGGGACGTTTTGACCGCCGTGTAGAAATTGCCCTGCCGGATCTAAATGCCCGCAAACAGATTATTGACTTGCATATTAAAGGTAAGCCATTATCAAGGGAAATTGATTTAAATAAATTGGCACAAGATACCGTATATTTTAGCGGCGCAATGCTCGAAGGTTTACTTAATGATGCGGCAATAAACGCAGCAAGGCGCGACTCCCAAAATATAGAGCCAAAAGATATAAGCTGCGCCTATTACACAGCGCTTGCAGGCAGCGAAAAAAAAGACCGCAGCAATATCCGAGAAAGAGAGCGTGCGGTTACAGCCTGGCACGAATCCGGTCATGCAATTGCAGCAGTTTTAACCAACCCAGAAAATCGCATCGCAAAGGTCACAATAATTCCGTCCACAGGTGGGGCAGGGGGCTTTTGTGTAAGTATTCCACCGGAACGTATGTATTACACGAAGCAAGATTTGCGCCAGCAAATAATGGTTAGCTTGGCAGGCCGCGCAGCAGAGGAATTGTATTTTGGTGCAGACAATGTAACAACCGGCGCATCAAACGACATAGAAAAGGCCACAACCACAGCAATGCAGTATGTGACCAAATTTGGTATGGGTGAAGGTTTAGCAGACATGCATCTATTAAAAGACGACCAGCAAGTAGCCAAAGAATGTTCGGAGCTGGTTAATGGCATTTACAAAGAAACTATCTTGCTTTTAAAAGACAACTTTCACGTAGTAAAAATACTTGCGAAACGACTGCTAGAAAAAGAAACGGTTGATGGGGATGAAATTAATGAAATCTTAATTAATAAAACCCATCAATAGTTTCCATAACTGTTTTTGCCCAATCAATCAGGTTTTGTGGCTTATATCCTACGGTGCTGATGTCTTTTAAAACAAACTCATAGGCACAGTTGTTAGCTTGGCAAGTTTTTATAATACGCGTCACTTCCTTGCAAACAGTGTTCTCATTAAAAGTTGTAGCCACATGCGCAGGGTTTGGTTTGTATGCGTAAACATAATCTCCATTTATTTGCTCGGCACAGCTTTCTGGGTTGGCTTGAGGGCTTACGCCAATTTTACGCAAATTAGGTATCCTTCGTAACATATCGATTTTTTTCTCAAGTGCTTCGCAGCAGCCGTAATACACCAGCCCACATTCCGTTGCCAAAGGCATTAGGTAATCCAGTTCAAATTCCTTCCAAATAGCGGGGGAAACATCTGTAAACATTTGTGCCATACATCTAAACCAAGTATTTTTCAGTCCCGGGCCAGGTGGCAGGTCCCCTGTATATGGTGGGGTGCAGTGTAAACTGCTAATGTTATTATCCAATAAATTTTGTGCATCCATTTGCTTCATTATGGACAGTCGGTCGTCTGTCCATTTTTTTATGGTTGCATGTAGAAGTTCTGGATTATCCAGCAAGTCATACATTATTGGCATAACTCCCCTAAAACGCGGGATTTCATCCCATGGTGCGTGGTATAAGTGGTGTCCACATAGCTTTGTAGGTAAGATATCTCCAAAAGCTTCTTCGGCAAATGCCTTTCTCTTTTCGTCTAAAAAAGGGTCCGCCGTGATAATTGAGTTTTTTAGTGAGCGAACTTTTTCCATCGTATCCAACTGGTCGATATAATGGTGAGAAACGATGTTATTGTTATTATCGGTAGCAATTTTATGTTCATTAACCTCAATACCCATGCCGGAATTTGTATAAGCTCTAGTTATGGGAAAGAAATTTTCTACCACCATGTCTGCCTGGAAATACTCCCAACGAAATAAAATTGTACGTAAAAACCATTCCACCTCCCGAGCCATTTTAGACTCGCAGCTGAGTTTTAATTTGTTATCAATGTCCATTTCATGCCATGGAATTTCATCAAGCCATACTATGGGGCGGCGTGGCCTTAAGTCGTTTATATCCTGTGCTCTGTTGCGTCGTTCGGCATTAATGGGGTTTTGTGCAATGTCTGCATAACGTTTTGCAAGGTCGCGTAGTAAATTTTTTTCGGTTAAATTTAACATTTATGATCGCTCCTCATATTGTTTTGCTACTTTTCAAGTGGCTAGTGTCACTAGATACTTGAATTTTATTAATATATGCGCACTATAGCAGACACAGGTGCAATGTATCAACAAATTTCTCATAATAAAAATTAAGTATTGACATTTATCTAAGACATGGTCTATAATACTCCTTGCGTCACCCGCAGTGTAACCCATATAATGGGTACAACATATAATGCGCCCAGGTAGCTCAGTCGGTAGAGCAACGGACTGAAAATCCGTGTGTCGGTGGTTCGATTCCGCTCCTGGGCATTCTCGGGTATTTAAAGTAAGTATGACGTATTGCGGGTGTAGTTCAATGGTAGAACACAAGCCTTCCAAGCTTGTTGCGTGGGTTCGATTCCCATCACCCGCTCGTTCTACAAATATATAAGTTGCGCGAATGGCTCAGTGGTAGAGCATCGCCTTGCCAAGGCGAGGGTCGCGAGTTCGAATCTCGTTTCGCGCTTAATAAAAGTCCATGTTTGTGGGCTTTTTTGTTTTGTTTTCCTCCATATCAAAGCTATATTTCAACATTTCAAGTTGCGTTAATTTAGTATTTTGGTTTATAATAAAAATAATGAATATCAATATGAAGGAGGTTTACTAAATGCAGTGGGTTAAAAACAGCATCAATGAAGTGCTACAAAAGCTGAATGTAGACCAGGCGAAAGGTCTGAGTCATGACGAGGTGCAAATTCGCTTACAAGAGTATGGATTAAACGAATTTGAGGAAGAAAAGAAACAAACATTGTTCCAAAAAATTCTGCATCACCTTTCCGAAATCCCTACAATGATATTAATCGTTGCTTCGATAATTGCTACAGTTGCAGCAATAATGAACATGCGCGGCGGTGAAGGGAGTCCGAGCGATTGGGCAAAGGTTGGGGTTATCCTTGCTATTGTAGTGATAAACGTCGTACTGGGACTTTATCAAGAAAGCAAAGCTGAAAAAGCCCTTGAGGCCCTTAAAAAAATGAATGCCTTCAAAACCACGGTAATTCGAGATGGCTCAAAGCAAATTATTGAAGCCAATCAGCTTGTTCCGGGGGATATTATAGAGCTTAACGCGGGAGATGTTATAACCGCAGATGCCCGATTGATAGAATCCAGCAGCCTGCAGGTGGAGGAAGCTGCACTCACCGGCGAAAGCCAGCCTGTGGAAAAAGACCATAATGCGGAAATAACCGAAACCGTTCCATTAGGTGACAGGATTAACATGGTGTATTCCGGTTGTTTAGTAACCGGCGGCCGAGCCACCGCAGTAGTCGTTGCGACAGCAATGGAAACGGAAATGGGTAAAATAGCGCGCTTACTTAATACCACAAAGAAAATGTTAACCCCATTACAGCTCAGATTGCAGCAGTTGGCAAAACGCATTTCCGTTATCGCACTGATAAGTGGTGTTATCATGTTCCTTGTAGGTTTCATACTTTGGGGGAACGCCGCAATAGATATGCTGCTGCTTGCCGTTGCCCTTGGTGTTGCCGCAGTACCAGAAACCTTGCCAATTATCGTTACAATGATTCTATCCTATGGTGTGTTTAACATGGTTTCAAAAAAGGCGATCATTCGTAAAATCCCTGCTATCGAAACCATTGGTAACACCTCCGTTATATGTTCCGACAAAACAGGTACACTCACCCTTAATAAAATGAAAATACAGCAAGTTTGGCACTTTGACCACGAGCCTGTTTCTGTTAAAGAGGAGTTTAATTTTAATCAAAAAAAATTGGTTGGACTATTAGCGTCCTGTAGTAACGCTACAATTGAATCTCACGATGAATATAAAGATGGCAAAAGCTATGAAAGAGAAACCGTAATAGGTGATCCAACAGAAATTGCAATTATCCGCCTATTGCACGACCTTGGCATTAGCCGTGTACAGGCAGAAAGGGACTACCCCCGCATACACGAGCTTCCCTTCGATTCTGGCCGTAAGCGTATGACAACGGTTCACCGCACAGAGGATGGTTATATAGCGGTAACAAAGGGTGCCTTTGACCGCATTCCTGTTGACTGGAACAAAAACCCCGAGCTTTTGAAAAAAGCGACAGAAATCCACGACTCATTTGCAGAAAAAGCCTTGCGCGTAATCGCAATTTCTGTTAAAAAATATGCAGAAAAGCCAACGGACTTATCTGAAGAAGCACTAGAATGCGATCAGGAATTCCGTGGAAT
>Ga0136643_10006215_pt1 | contig 17062 bp, 9 predicted proteins | sample TergutLab28metaG_FD_96883 | JGI IMG/M metagenome (GOLD analysis project Ga0136643, IMG submission 96883) | Labiotermes labralis P1 segment gut microbial communities from Petit-Saut dam, French Guiana - Lab288 P1 (version 3) (version 3) | ecosystem: Host-associated > Arthropoda: Insects >... | reverse complement strand
AGCAATGTCTGTTTCCTTCCCCACAAAATGCTTTTTGTTTCACAAATTTATCCCGTTTAGTTCTCGAAATATTAAGGTTTTGCAAATATCATGCGCAAAATTTAAATACCCCGAAGAAAAATTCAGCGAGCTGGGACTTACAGTTGGGATTTAACTCGGCGTTTAAAGGGTTAATGTTTTTTAGAACTGGACATGCATTAATTTCTCAATTTTCTTCTCTTGTTTTAACAACTTAAAATTTCACACTGTTAGAATGCCTGAACCAAGATTTATATGTTACATGTGTGGGAGTAACATTTCATGCACACATAAATTTGATAAGAAAGCAAAGGAAGAGACCACTTACGGAACACAGATGAGGATAATACTCTACTAAATATAAGAAGAAAAAGGGTGTGAAGGTGTGAAATGAATCTGATTGGCTAAGAAGAGGTCCAGTGCTGAGCTTTTGTGTTCATGGTGATGGAACTCTTTGTTTCCATAAAATCAGGTGTTTGTTGTGGCTGAATGGCTTTCAGTGTTTTAGGTAAAGTTACTTTCAAATCACGGAGGTGTGGATTAAATTGTAATAGGGTCCTGGATTATTGTGACTGGAACATGATACAGATAGAGACAAAGTGCCAGATTTAACTATGCAGTTTGTTATATGTCTGCTTAGTTTATGTGGGCTGAGTAGTGATTTTTTACTCTTTTTGAAGACTTCAAGTTTGCATATTAATACAACTCAGAGGTTCTGAAGGATATGTATCATGGGGAATTTATATGGGGCACTTGCAATTGTCTATTTATCCATTTTCAAAGGAGTATGAAGAGCGGAAAGATATTATTGTATTTTTAGGCATTTCAAGTCTGATGGAAGAAAGGTGAGGTTTTCCCTGTCTACACCATGAAGTCATGCAGGAGAGATATAGCTCCATTCATTCGTATCTTCAGCACTAGATAGAGATGAGTGATTAACTGCAAACCCTGGCCACTTTACTGTCACAAAAGGACCCCTGTACCCATTGAAAAGGAGGTTGGTTGAGCCGCAGAGCCCATCTTTACATTTTTGAAAAGAGGAAAGACTCTTGTCCATGCCAGTTTGGGAATCTCAGATCATACAGCCTCTAGCCTAATCTTTATACTGATCATGCTATCTGTTTTAGTTTGAAATGGGGCAAAAATTGATAAAACTGTCAGGAATTGAGATAAGAACAAGAATGAACTAGTAATGAAAGATACTGCATTGCGACCAGCTGGCTGCAGTCACAGACCTGCCTAATATGTACTTGTAATATGGCATTACCAGCATTGAGGTGGATTTGTGGTCAAAGGAATGAAATCTTGAATCCACATACAGAAATAAAGAAAGGTTTATTGTGAGCAAAGACAGTGAGAGACAGAATTTGTTGAGAGGTTAACTCTCAATAGTATTGTCAACAATGTATCGGGTAGTTCGCACATTAATGTGTAAAGCAATTGCAGTTATCAGAAAATTATGAGAGTTTAACCCCTACCCTGCTAACGTGGAGAATAGGGTGAGCTCCTAATAATGCCAGCAAATGGCAGATGGGATTTAACTCGGCATTTAAAGGGTTAAGACTGAAAATTGAAGGTTGCAATCAATATTGATACATTTTGTTATGATTCAATTGGAAAATATGAGATTTTTGCAGAGACACACACACGTTGTGTTCCAAGTTACTGTGGTGACAAAATTTTGTATGATGGTGCCTAATATTTGTGTATCCTCAGTATTTAACTGGCATCTTGTCTCCCTTTTGGAACCTAGAATTTTGAGATGGCTGCCATATTTCTAGAAAATTTATGCACCCCTGGATTTACATATTGCTCTTATACTTTACGAGAACTTCGTGTTTTTATATGGTATACGTTATTAAAAAAAAATAGGTGTGTGTTCTTATAGTTATGTTTGTTACTCTTCTGCGATCCTAGTGTGCCACACACACAAAAAATCCTTAATGTGCCGTGAACCCTAAAGACTGAAAACTACTGGATTTAAAGGTTGGACATGTGCAGGTTCAAATCTGACCAATTGTCTTTATCTACTACCAAGGTGTACAAAGAGTGGAGCTTTTACATTTCACATCTGCTGTACATCGTCATGTTGTGATGACCAGACACAGAGGTTGCTTCCCTGTAAGGTACAGAAAGAAAACATTGACTGAAAGTGTGTTGGCAGTCATGAAGTTTCATCTCCTTAATATTCCTCACATTTTGGCTTGTAATGAACTTGTAAAGGGAACAAGGTCCCACTGTTGGAACCTCTGATATGAAGTTAGGGCCCTGAGGTTTTGTTTTTATCTTCTCTGAGTGATATGTCTTTGTTATGTCATACTGAGTGTGATATTTATTTATTGGCAGTTGCTGCATTGGCATTGACATGTTAGCAACTCAATATTTATTGACTCCTTTATTCCATTTATGAGAGAAGCGGGTCTGTTCCATTGCAATTAACATAATGATATATTCCTCAGGACACACAGAAAAATAATAGTTTTAGGAAATTCTAATGCCTCCAGTCCTTTAGTGATTACATTTACTACTGCTATATAAGTGTTTTCTGTAAACTCATAAAGAAAAGAGCAAAATTTGAGACTAATAACTTGTAGTTGTAATGTCACCCATCCTGTTATTAGTGAAGTGGAATCTAAAGGCAAGGTTAATTTGTCTTTTACCTTAAAAGCTATGAAAATTTCTACCATTTTTTAGTCCAATCTTAAGCGTACTCAGCAGAGCAGGAATATTTCAAAGGATTCATCAGAATAGTGCCTTATAGTGATCATTCATAAAATCACCAGCCAGAAGTTGTGGTATATGACTTTTATTTTACTTTTAGGTTGCTGGTTATTCCAATATGAAACATTAACAGAAATTTACTAAATAAGATTTCTCCCCAGAAGTATGAATTTAACCTTTAGCACATGGCCTTTAAAATTCCAGTTTTATGCTGCAGCCCAGTCACTATTCAGTTTAAAATTCCTCCTGCATGACAGCTTTTTCCCTTTTTGGATGGAAAGAGTGTGAATTTAATGGGGCAACTTTGTTCAGTTTGTCTGTTAAAGGTTATAGCACAGACATAAATCCATTAATAACTATACGCTTGTTTTCAAGCTTCTGCCATGGTATAAAAGAGATCTTCACTGTTCTGGGATGTTAGCATAGTTTTGTAGTTGGTTACAGACGATTTGGAACACACTATTGGTCCCCTCTTTGAGGGTCAGCTTCATATTTGAAGATGGTACTGATAGCGTGTCCCAAAACGTCAGTAACTGACTACAAATCTACTCTGTGTTAACATCCCAGAAAAGTGGAGATCTAATAATGACATGCTTGTGTATGACAGTGACAGGAGATGCTACCAAATTTGTGTTTCATTATCATTTATGGAGATGTTAACTCAAGTACAGCGTATGCCCGACTACTAGGAAACTTTAAAAAGCTAGCAGAATTATTATTTCCCTCTACTTATACAGATCTTGATTCCAGTTAGTTTACGGTTGGTCCCACATAATGACTGCATTTTGCGCCATCTTAATTTATTTTGTCATTTGGTGCATTAACCCTTTAAAGCCTTTTGGCTAGTATGGTCTGACACACTAAACTTTTCATTTTGTCCACATATTATGTTTAGGTGTTCCATATAATTGTCACAGTAAATGTGTCCTGCAAGAGCTAAAAACTGAATCCTAATATAAAATGAAGATTAATTTTAGTTTTCAATGAGTTAAGTGCATGTTTTACTCTAATTTTCAAGACTCATTTTTGCTTGAAATGAAAGGTCACACTGCCCTTGGCCCCGTGAATGATCACAAGAACTGTTCCAATTCTGTTCATGTCTGTCGTTCAGGTGGTCCTACTTGCCTGATACATCACTGGCTGCTAAATTGTAAGTTTTAAAATTTCCAGTTTGTTTGCAAATATAATCACCAAAATTTATACACATTGTAGCCAGACAGGATATAAAACATATACTGACAAGTGATTAGAACTGCCTCAGCTTGTTGCTAGCCAGTACATTACAAGCTCATTCAAGGCAGACACTCTGTCCCGCAAATTATCCAGGCACAAGTCTCAGTCATCGTAGTGTCTAGGCTATAGGCTGTAGTACCAGAGAATTGGGATTCATTTCCTAGCAGGGACAAACATGACCAGCTCAGGCCCACGCAGTCCCACATGTAATGGGTACCAGTCGCTCTTTCCCTCAGGGTAAAGCAGCTGAGGTGTGAAGTTGACCATTTACATCTAGCAGTGAAATTCAGAAGGACTGTAGCCATACTTCCATCATTCTTGATGGTGTGGTTGTTAGTTATTTCAACACAGAGACAGCTGTACCTTTACAACTGTAATGTTTATCCCCATGTGATTTGGCTGCTTATTTTGAACAGGTAATTCTAAAAGCAGATGAGAATGATACTTGGAATTGGTATCCAGTTTGGAAGAGTATTTACTACGCATTTAATTCTAGCAAATAATTAGAAATATTCCAGAACATCACTGGCTGTGCTTGTTACCCTGTAAGAATACCTCCACTAATATTTAAGGAACTACTGTAACATTCTCTGCACATATAACCATGATCAGTGATGATTAAAATAACATACTAATGTAAACAGAGCTCTATATTCCTAGCATCAAGGATGAAAAACATTGTCACACTCACCTCGTTGGATTTAACTGGAGCTGGCAATCAGAAATGGCCATTTATTTTCACCCCATATGCTCCATTTGTGTGTGGGAAGCAACAGCATCTGTGAGAAAGAAAATGCATCTGCTGACAAAAACCACAATGGTACTACTGTTTCAGTATTACTTTTTTAAATTTTAATTCAGGAGCTGAATAGAAACAATAGACCCTACCAATTTATCACACTCTCCTTTAGCTATTTTTTCAGACCACTCTGTTGTCATGAACTTTTCATTGGTTGGACTTACGCACTCAAAGAATTTTTTTTTCCTAAAGTAAATTTTATTTTAGAAACAGTAATTGATAAAAACAGAATGTGTTGTTGTGGAAAGATTTAGAGTTCCATTGCCTTAAAAAGTATAAAGGTATGTTTTGAAGTTGTTTCAGGTACTTTTAAAGAAAGATTTGGGGCAGCAAATAAATATGTAGTGTTGCGAGCAGGATTTTTTTCAAAATTTGACAGACACAGTCTATTTGTAAGATGCCTATACTTCATATATTATGGTTTATCCTGACAGAGATTTGCAGTGGTTCACCTCAGTCATGAGGATCTATACCTTTTGCCTCATTTCTTCAAAATTATAGCTCACATTTTGTAACAAAAAACTGTTCACTAAAAAAACTAGTAGCACAACTACAGTAATATAGTAATGGACAGACAGGAATCCTATTGTAAATGCAGTTGGAGTGGTGTGCTGTGGTTCTGGCTTACATACCTGGAAGACACTGGTTGCACTTTCACTCCACAATCATTTAATTCAACCAATCTGAAGTGAAATTAGTTTACATGTGTGCCTTGTCACAGAGTGCACAATTCTTAGTCTTGTTACATTAATATCAGGTAATGAATTTGACGATCAGGTGACCGTGCATCATGATAAATTCCTATAATAAAACCAACTAGATGCACTAATTCTCAAATTTATTTTTGGAATAAAAATCTGACAGCTTGCTCGCAAGCTGTCAGCAAATCTGTATGACATATACCTATTGCTGTGTGTACAGTGAAGCGCTGCTGATGATAGACAGAGGAACTGTCCAAAACACGTAGAGTTTTATTCCAAAAATAAATTTGAGAATTAGTGCATCTAGTTGGTTTTATACAGGTAATGAATTTTCTCAGGTCCTGAGAAATGTTACCAGTCATGTGTTCCAGTGACCTGTTGAACAATCCCCCCACCCCACACACACACAAACACATTCTCAATATATAGGGGTTTCTTTTTCCTGAGCACATATAATTCAGCAGCACAGATCTGTTAGTTGTTAAAGCCTAAAAGTCTTGTTAAAGCAAAATTGCTAGTTTACTAATCTCAGATGGTTACAGTTTGTTGGAATAGTGACCCCAGGTTTAGAAAAATGTGAACTATTTACTGTACAGTTTCCTAGGGCCTTACCTTTAAACGGTGTTGATAATGCTGCTCTTTCACCAAATTATTATCCTAAGCAACTCATTGCACTTAAAATGTATTGCAAGGTTACTGAAGAACTTAAAAATACATTATCAAATCCATTTTCCTAAAGGTTACAGTGACTTAAATCTGTAGTTTTGTGTATTAGATGTATGAAAGAATATTCAAAGTACGTAAGTTTCTTCTAGGTATTTCCGTTTTGACTACAGCTACTGATCTACTGTTTGTGACAAAACTTCATACTCTCAAGACTGAGCCACTGCTTGCTCTTAACATCATCATTTTGCACTTTTGTTTTCAACATCCTCCATTTCACATTCACAACAGCTTATCAGAATGTTTGGTGCCAAACAGCCCAAGTATTGAAACTAGGCACATGGATTTTATATGGTTAAATATGCTATTTTTAAATATTACAGAGTGGTGTAGTTTAAAGCTGCAACTTTTAAATTCAATAAAGGTACTTTTAAACCACTAGCAGATAAAGCAATTGTCAAACTAATGAAACTTCACACTTGATGCAAAATTAGTAAGTTCATTTTGTACTTAGTAAGATACAGGGACTGCACTAGGCACTGGCTATGATCTATGACTGGGTGTGGTTTGCAGTATGTTCATTGTACCTTTTAATTCACACTATATCTTGAAAAGTTCTGGAAGTGCTTTGCCAGGGATAAAATTGACACAAGCACGTAATCGATAGGAGAATGAGCCCGAGGTGGTCCAAATGCGGTCTTGTAAGAACTGTGTGTCAATGTAGCATGTCTGTATTTGTTCCTCCTATGTATTTGATGCTAGATTGAAGCTATGCAAATCATTTTATGAATATGCCATGATAGTATTACATATTTATGGTATGCAGTTCTAACTGCACAACTTCTGGAAGAAGATGTCCATACTACAAATCAAAACTGAACTCAAATCTGTTTCAGGTTGACATTTTATCAACATTATAATTAATTCTGAGGCTACTTAATGACTCTGTTGCAAACATCTAGTGTCAAGGCTGTATAATGGTGATGGGGGTTTGTCAGGAGCCACTTGTGGAATCTTTGAAGGTGATATTCCACTATTCCAGCACTGCCAAGCAAGCTGAGGGAATAAAAACAACTGCCAGTAATGTGACCAAGAATCGCACTACCTCTTGAATACTAAATGTGAAGCAGAAGTGGTAGTCACTACAACATGAAATTCAATTACAACAAATTGTCTCCATCTTTCACTCCAAAATGGCATGAAATTGTTCAAACAGCACGACACAATTTTATAAACCAAAAGACTCATTAATTTAAAACTGGGAAACTTGCCAGACTGCATTACTGAACTGTATCCCAGTATTCATGTTTGTGAGTTATCATGGCTATCCATTCTGTTGTCTAGAATACTGTTGACATATTAACAACAAATGATACATTTATTATGTGAACTGTGGCATCCTGGTTTTTTCCACTGCAAATGTCAACCTGAAATAATTGTGTTTTAATGCTATATCTGGGAGTGCAACCAACTGGCATCTGGAAGCAGTAATCCTGTATTTAAGACACATTTAATAAATTACACAAGTACTGAACAGTACTGAAAACGTTTCTACAGCTGATTTGGACATCCATAGTTCAGAACTATGGGATTACAACACATGTTTTTATACCTCTATCCAACAAATTCTGAAGCAAAGATATATTTTTCCTGGAACTACGTACAACAAACCTCATGCTGCTGTATCATATGCCATCACAACCATGTGCAGCCCACGACAGAAACAGAGCTGTCCTTGTCTAACATTTTTTCTGAAGGTAGACCTTCTAAAAATTCTGGTATACATGAAACTATTCATGCAGTCTAAAACTGTGCTTGTGTTATGTTACTTCCCAAAATGGAAACCAAATAATGAATGGTGAAATAACTGAAGGGACAGCACACTTGCATGAAACCTAGCTGCTTGTGGTTCCTTGTGGATTTTTCATCACAGCCTGGTAGGCTTCTGTTGGACTGTCAATTGGTGTGCTCCAGGTGGTTTTATTTAGAATTTTATATTTGCCTGTGATATCATTCATTGTTAAGAATTTTTTAAAAGGCAGAAACTTACCTCTGTGAGAGAAGTTTCTTCTGCATATAATAGCAGTGTAGTTTAAGGATGTGGCACATCACATGTTGTTACTGAAATGATTCAGTATGTATAAAGTGCAGTGTTTAAAAAATTAATATGAGCCACTGAAAGGTATGTCAGTCAGTCTTGCAAGAAAAGTGAGGTACTTGCTTACATGGCATCAAAACACCAACCCCCATGCACTGGTTAAAAAGTGTAAGTCATAGTTACTAATGTACCCCTTAGAGCGCAGCACTTGTGACGGTAGGTCAGTGATGGTCCTATGGTACCAAACAGCCAAGGCAGTGCAACTTCTCCAAATGAAGAAAATATAAATTGCACCACATTGCCTTTCAGGGGTTCATATATCAAATAACTTTTACTTAGTATTGTAAGATAAATATGGACTATTTGGTTCTTTGTATGTCAGTAATAAATGTATATTACAACGGAGTATTTATAAATTGTTGATATTATATATAATGAATACTCCAGTCAATAAATCAATATACTGTTATGAGATTTTTTTAACTTTCATTTTCTACCCCTGCAGTCCCTAAGTGTTACCAGTACAGTCTATGAATAATAAAGAACAAACAAGTAGCTGACCAGCAAAGCAACTCTCTTCTAATAACCAACTCTATGGAACAGAGTCTATCTTGAGAATGTAACGGCTGATCATAAGATCAATAAATTCCCTGCTTGTTATGGCACCAAACATTTGTTACTGTATTCACAATAGCCCAACATTAGTTCCTGTCCTGAGGTATATGACCCCAAACAACACCGCCACATAATATTTACTTCAGATCCATTCTAATACTATCCTCTTAAGATCCCCATCTTGAAAATGGCCTCTTCCTTTCAGGCTGACAAAAATTCTGTTTGCATTTTTTTCTGTCTTCAAGGCATACTACACACCCCTCCCATTTCATTCATTGAGAAGATTACCATAATATACAATAAAATCTGACAATCTAAGTCTGAAAGGCTCACAACCAGAGACTATCACAAGATCCAATCCAGGGCCAGTTCCATCCAGTTGACACATCTGCAACTTACCTAAGATCAACTTCAAGTTCAGATCTAAAGTAAAGTCTAGCCTCCAGAACTCCTCCTGTATTTATTGTTCCCATCCAAATTACAAACCAGCGCAGCTCAGCAGAACATCCATGGTTTAAACACCGTAACACAGCAGAACATCCATGGTTTAACACCGTAACACATTTTCGTAACTGACTTAATGAATTATGAGGAAGTCTTCCCAACCAATCAGCCACACCAATATGGAGGAATAATTCAACATTAGTCCCTAACGGTGGAAAGAGCAAGGTCTCTATAATGTTGGATCTTAATTTGAATTGGTGTTGCTATCACTCAAGAAAATTTTACTGTATTCAACTGTCATGAATATTTTAATATAATTTTATAAATGAATTAAATATCACTGAGTAGAACTTAAAAGCAAAAGGTGGCATTCTCTGAGCTTATTTTTTAACAAAGTGAGATAAGTGAAGTATTTTTGTTCAGTCAATGTAATTTTGGGTTATGTTTACCCAGTACAAACCCCTCTTTACTTGATGATAAAATTAAACATGCGATTCTTCTAAATGAAATAAAAATACATACTACAAAATTCAGGTGCCTTGCTACAAAAATCTTTTTGATCAATTTTAAAGTGAACAAAGTATATCAAGTGTACTTAGTTGCCTGCAACAGACTTCTGCTTGCAGTAGGTAAACATCAAGGTAAATGAGCTTTACAAACTTCATGTTTGGATATTTCCACATTCTTTATGTTATATAAATCATTATATTCCATGCTGTGAGACATTTTAGGAAAAACAAGGGCAAATGGACCTTTTACAAGCTTCACCTTTATTATGGCTGTCAAAAGAAAAGAGAAAATGTAACAGTACCACGTCCACAAGATGTTAAAAAGTAGGAAATACATGTTCATTACATCATAACACACACACAACAAACAAATGTTGATACCTATCACAGGACATCACAAACCACTACTAATGTCACTTGTTACCTTGTTCAGAACGTATTACCATACCTAACCTCTTCAGCGAACGTCATTAAAAAGCCAGGCATGATATAATTCCCATCACATACCATAATCTATACTGGACATGGGCAACCCTAATACACCACATTTCCTATAAACCTTGGCATATTTATTGTTTTTCAAATTCACTGAATATAAATATCTACCAACAAGAAAGGGAAAAGATAATTACAGGTACATGTGGAGTTAGGAAAGAAATTACACCATACACACAAAAATTACTACAAAAATGTTTCATACATATGTACTCAAGGAACATACATTTTCAAACACTCATTACACACTCACCCTCAGAACCATATTCATTACTCTCACAGATGAAATTATTGGAAACTCCAACAACTGCATCATTAACAAAATCTGACAATGAAAAACCAATCATTCTGAAATACAGGTTAACTAAACTATAACAACTGAACACAAAGAAATATACCCCCCCACAAAAAAAAAAATAAACTAAACTTCCCTAAGTATATTAATTTTGGCACTAATACTTCTTCTTGCCCCTTATTGATCTTTTTTAATATCAAATATTTAAGAGCTCTTTACGTTACTTCTGATGAGTGAAAAATATGCTACTGCTGGCAGTTAGAAAATCTGCATAATAACTAATTCAGACTCTCACAGACAGTTCAAAAAATTATATTCAGAATCTACTGAACAGAACAAACTACAGGCACTTTATCCTTAACAGCGGCCCAGATATCACCAATAGATGTTAACTAAAATTTTTTACTGTTAAGTTTTAAAAAAGCCTGGTTTGACGTGAAAAGAATATAATGCTCACCAGCAATTTCTAAACGTTGAGCAAATAACGTTTTTAAGCTTTTAATACTGAAACAAATATACCTCCAAAATAATTAAACATTTTACAACTGCCACTATTAATTTCTAACCTCTCCTCTGATTTAAATATCTATTATTTAGGCATTAAATATTTGTTACCCACTTGTTATATTTCAGAAGTGAAAAGAATTGGTTACAACTTTTTATACCACTGGGTGTTGGAAAATAATAGGTCATAAACATTTCATTACCATTAGTGTCTACCATGAAGGTTAAAAATAAGTAGACAGCTTGTAAGAGCAAGGGGGTACAAAATACACACAACGGACTGTTGATAAATGACCAATGGGAGGAGGGGTGGGGAGGGTACATAATACCAATGCTATTTGTCTTAGTCTTTTAGCAAAAGCACATTTGCCAAAGATATAGAGTTATGGTAATATTTTGCAGCATGTAATGAACATTGTTTTAGCAATATATTCTGTACCCTTTGCAAGCCACAGTGGCCATCACAGTGAAGTCTGTGCTTTAAAGCCCAATTAATGGTTTGGTAATTGACAAAACCACACATATCAATCATTTTATAAATTTAGTGTTACAAAGAGGTTCAGCATTTGACATCTGTTACAACTTCAACCTAGAAAACATATTCACTGCACCAGCTTTTATATGAGCAGAAGTTATTATTTGGAAACATATGACATGTTACTGTAGACTGGGTGTATCCATGTCATTACAACCACATTATTTCCTCCTAAATACACACTTGGTCAGCATCAGAATATGGTCTTCTGGGATGTACATCCATGTTTCATCTGCCTTGAAGATGTAGGCAGCAAGTTCCACTAAAATGTATTTATTAACTACCAGACTACACAGTAACACATCACAAAAGGCAATCTTTTTACTTCTGAGGGCTTATATACTCATATGCTAAACTAGATCAGCCACCAGTCACGTCAAGCAAGAAAAATCAGCATTGTGAACAGTCTGTCAGAATGTACCAAACTAAGTACATGAGGTGGCGTTAGAAAGAGAGTTAATTTTATAGAATCAAAATGCTGCTACAGGTTTCTACCATTTGCTGTTTGTGCTAGTCAGAATGACAAAATCTGATCATATTTTCAATCAAATGGTAATTTGTCACAGTAATATGCTTCAGTAATTAAATTTTAGAAAGGTCTTATATTTGCACTAACTTCAACAAAACTTTCAGACTAGGTGCATGAGCTGTTGATCTTACTACTTATGTTATAAAACAGAAGGCTCAATTTAAGGAACTGGACAGAATTTAAAAAATCCATTTTATATTATCTGGACTGTACTAATACCAGTTAAGAGTATACATCACCCCTTTATGTTTCCAGCTAGCTCACCTTTACTCTTTCTATTCTAAGTTTAAGAAATTAAAATAACTTCTTTTATTTCTTTCCTTCCATGGTGACTGAAAATACACTGTTGCAAACTAACAGATATTTTAATCCATGTAATACTACTAACCCTCTGACGCTAAGTGGTTAGTATATGCACCACTAGATTTAATCCTACAAACTTTGAATTTTTCCCATTCAGTGCACCTATGTGTTGTGTGCCATTCTTCCAATAGTCATGAAGAGCAAGTGTATCACCAACAGCATTTACCAATTGGTCCTCATTAAAGAAGCACACTGTATTATCTGCGAGGTATGAACTGAAAACTGTACAGTTTGAACGCTTATATATACTTCATGTCAGTTTTGGTCTTCCAAGAGCTACATAAAAGATATAACCAATGGAGTGAGAATCAAAGCACATGACCGAACGACTCAAAAACATACATGCAATTACTAGACTTTGTATGTGTATAAAGCATTTGGCTGCAGTCGGTAAAGAGTATTACCGTCAGCTAACTCCTTCTGTTATGGGACTCAACACACAATTGATCCCCAACTCTACACCGATGCCACACCACAAAGTCCCGTGCATGGTGGGAAGAGGGCAGTGAAAGATTCCACCTTTCTACCTACTGCAGCATTCAACTACACCCCAAAAAATTTGTCACTTGTGAAGGTTATCACTAACAGTATTGGTGTGAGCATAATGGCTGAACTGAAGAATACAGAAGTATACAGGAAGGTCAAACCAAACAGCTGGAGGGACATATGGTCACAATATTGTGTGGTTAACTCAAAGAAGTTAATGATATTCACTTGTTTCACAAAGCACAAAACTGGGATTCTCCAACATACAATTTCACACTTTCACCACTGAAAAATTAAAATACAGACATTTTGCAGAACATGCAGAACATACCAGAAAAAAATACTACAATTACGCACCATGAGGTCCGTAACCACCGATGTTATCTGCTGTCATGAAAAGCAAGTATGTACTATGTAAATGTGGTTGCTGCCTGTAGTCATTTTAATTATTGTTGTTAAGTATCAGCAGGTCATTCACACTCAAATATTCAGCACACATAATTATCTAATGACAACAGATAACAATAGGACAGGAATACCCTACATACAATAAACAGAAGGAAGGCTAACTGGACTGGTCACTTCCTGTGTAGGAACTCCCTTCTAAAACACATTACTGAAGAAAAGAGAGAAGAAAGGATATAAGTGATGGGAAGACGAGGAAGAAGACACAAGTAGCTACTGGATGTCATGATGATATTAGAAATTGAAAGAGGAAGCACTAGATCGCACTCTGCGGAGAATGTGCTTTGGAAGAGGCTGTCGTCCTATTGTAAAGACTACAGAATGTATGAAATAACAGAACACACTTAAAGGGCATGCAAGCATGTGTATGTGCGCAAGCACACACACACACACAAATAACTCCTAAAATTTGAAGCAAATATGGATTTTTAAGACACAACACTGCTCCTGTTTTCCAGTCAATACAATATATGTTAAGACATTCACTACCATTCTGGTTCAAGTTCCTGTTGTTATACACCTACCATTTAATTTTCCCACAGATTTTATCTTTGCTTGGCATAACCACAATCACAGCTTTCACAGTACTCAAACATAGCTTAAGAAACATGTTCCCCAATTGAACTTTTCCAGCAATATGTGGAAGGAAAGGGCATAGCCCACCTTAAAAACTGTACTCAAATGTACACTAGGACACATAATTTTAATCACAAAGTGGTTAATAGGTAACAGCACTTTCCAATCCCCATCCCAATTATCTACGTATATTCAGCACAATAACTCTTCTTGCAACAATTAAAGCCATGGCAATTCACCAAAGGAGATAACAAACTCATTTCAGCTGCTTCTCCACATTCTGGTACTTCAAACTACTTTTCAATAGAGATATCTAAGCTCAGTTTTTACTTTCCACATTAAAAAACCTCACTGAATTATACAGCTATTTAACCGAGAAAGTATCACTTGTTTTTATAACAAGTTATTCAGGCTAAACTGATTAAACAGGAATATAAAAATAGTATCATAATGCAATGATACCCAGGTAAATCATGAGAATGTGGCAAGGACCTGGAACCAAGGTACTGAACACAGCACAGAATCACATCCAAAAAACCAAATACTTTTTGCTTTCAAAATGTTAACTGCTGCACACAGAAGAAATTTTAAATCATATGGGTTTAACATCTAACCAAACAGATTACAAAATCTGCAGCTAACATTATGGTCTGTATATATGCCAAAGTAGAGGTGAAGCAATTTTTAAAATCTGACTGATTATCAGTTACATCATAAAGTTACAGACACAGCCAACTCATATGGGGAGATATGCATGACTACGAAATTACTAAGTGCCTAAATTAGTCATGCAATGTGGTTAGTGATGGTAATAAGCATGAATATTGGAATATACAGTAAAACATTTGATGGCAAATGTGTTAAACTCTTCACACGAAAATGTAAATCACTGGTACTGGCCACAATGGAAAAACTAAAAAATTGTATCATTTGCAATATGTTACCATTCTCCTCTTACGAACACAAAGTGTCAGCACACACTCAAAGAAGTTGGGAGAGAGGGGGGAAAAAAGACAGCACCGTGCATAATCATTCATATGCTGATAGTATATTATTAAGAAGAAACAACAGTGTTATAAAATTTTGCCATTAAACTCAGTTAACCTTTCTCATGCCAAAAGTGTTTTGTAGCCGTTATTTTATTTCTGTTTCTATGGCAACTTTCGAAGTTAGTTCACCGGATGTGGCACACAGCAGACAGTTTCATTTGTTGGCATGCAATTCTTATTTTTTACAATAACAACAAAGATCAAGAGAATAAAAGGATTCCTAGTAATGTAATTTACTTTGTCTGCAGCCTGGAAAATTTTACAGTTGTACTCAGTGATAATGCTAATAAGCATGTTACTGTCATTTCAAAGCGGAAGTGCGATTCATGAAAAAACACTAGATTATTGTGTTGTGTCTGTAAATTCTTGCTCTAATATGTGTGGCTTTCATTTCACTTGTGAATAAAACTGCCTTTATCACACAGTTTGTTCAGAGATAAAAGGACAAATACAAATATGTGAACAGCCAAAATTATTCAGTATTAAAATTTTGAGTACAGGGCAACACGTTCTTAACGCAATGAATCAAATATTGCATGTTATTTTTCTTTTATATTCATTGGATCATAATCTCCTACTTAGGCTGATGCTATAAAACCTCAGTAATTGACAGCACTTGTTAAATAGATGATGTGTGCGCGCACGCACGCACACACACACAAACATGTACGCGGGCGCACAGGCAATGCCTAGCTCTGATTCTCTGGCAAGCAACCGCATGAAAAGTGGAAATAAGTTGTGTCTTGAACACTAAGCCCACAAAAAGACACCTGAACTCAGCTCACGGATGAATGAACGCAAACAAAACAAATCTGTTGTTACATCATCATTCCACGAACCTCTGAAAGTGGCAGCTTGCCGCCAGTCCAGTCACTTTAACACAACCTTAGCATGTATATGTGAACAATCCCAACAGCTAGCAACTTGCATCATGTAATGATACGAACAAAAAACTATGTAACAGGAACATTTTGTCTTGTCACACCATGTTACAGTCCAACCTACGTCATATATGGTCATATGGGCAAAACAATGGTAAACAACCATGAGAGGCACATGAAAATGTGTTAACATGCTTCAGAATTTCAAATTTTAATGGTTAATTTAACCCTGACATTCATAATTAAAACCAGCAATGTCACGAATTATTAACATACCATATATTCTCGAATCTAATCCACACCCAAACCTATTCCGCATTAGTTTTTGCCAATTTCTAAAACGAAAAAAAGTTAGTTCATGGTTCTAATCTGCACCTTTCCTTCAACTGCTCCTTGCCTACAAGGCAGACTGATTGAATAAGATTGGATGTTACCAATGCTTTAACCGTTATCCGACTAACGCGCTGTGTGTGAAGTGGTACAAACGCACCACAGCTGATCAGCGCTGCAGCCATTTAAAAGCTTCGTACATTCATGTAGAGGCATAGAATTATAGCCCCACAAGTTAATTCCACACTATGTAATGGTTTGTCGTCAGATTCACGCTCCGGCCACTTTACCCAATTATGTCCATGTGCACCTCATGAATAAAGCACTTCGCACTAATTTTTGCCGATTTCTTAAATGAAAAAAGGTTAGTTCGTGAATCTAATCCACACGCGATTCTAACCCGCATCTGATTTTTTAGCCCTCTGAAACTGTAAAAGGGGTGCGGATTAGATTCGAGAATATATGGTATCTAACTTCTCAGTGATAAGAATTCTTATTCTTTTATGTATTATTATTTCCCATATTGTCACTTTTTCCTCATTTTTCCATACTTGTCAAGTCAACTTTCATGTTTGCAGAGCGCACAGTTATGTCAGTCAAAAATAAAAAGTGGATTTTAAAAGTTCACAATATTTGGGGGGGGGGGGGGGGTTTTTTGGAAGAGGAAAAAGGGGGGGGGCATTTAGGAGGCCCAGGGGATAGGGGGGGGGGGAAAGAGGCAAAAAAAAGGAAAAAATAAAATCCCACAACGGT